>JADMIO010796446.1_pt1 | contig 125169 bp, 102 predicted proteins | sample 8958161 | NCBI WGS metagenome assembly JADMIO01 (sample SAMN16585339, study PRJNA669376) | soil metagenome | isolation source: Crop rotation soil | place: USA: Cullars Rotation, Alabama | collected 2011
CTTTCCCGTAAACTTCACATCCCGACCACATACAGGCAAAGTAATGGCATTACCGCGAGCCATTACTCCTACGCGCGCAATTAACGAATCCACCATCGGGGCAGCTGGTGTCGATAACGAAGTATCTTCAACCGGTTGAGTATTGAGCGTATGTTTTGGAATAACAGGCGCACGCTTCATTATCTAATCTCCCAGCGTGGTTTAATCAGACGATCGAAAATTTCATTGCAGACAGGTTCCCAAATAGAAAGAGCATTTCTCCAGGCACCAGTTGAAGAGCGTTGATCAATGGCCTGTTCAAAAACAGTTCTCATCCGGATCTGACCTTTACCAACTTCATCCGTTTCACGTACAACATTTTTTAGAACCATGCTTCCCCAGGCATCCCGAATTTGCTCCTCCATCCACGGGGACTGAGAGCCATTACTATTGCTGTATTTGGTAAGCAAAATACGTACATCAGGCTCGAACCCTTTAAGATCAACGTTCTTGAGCAGATCACGAAGCATATCGAAAAACTGCAGTGCGGAGGTGTAGTCAAACAACTCAGCAGGCGTGGGAACAATCAGCACATCAGCAGCACATACGACATTAATCGTGCCGATACCCAGGTTAGGCGCGCTGTCAATAACTATGACATCATAGTCATGAGCAACAGTTTCAATGGCCAGTCGGAGCATCAGGTGTGGATCGGTGGGCAGTTTACCTTCATCAAATTTGCCCATTAACTCAGTTTCAATACGGTGCAGAGCCAGACAGGAAGGAATAATGTCAAGCCCCGGCCAGCAAGTGGGCTTTATTGCATAAGTGACATCGTCCTTTTCCCCAAGATAGAAAGGCAGGAGAGTGTCTTCTGCATGAATATGAAGATCTGGTACCCATCCGTGATACATTGAGGCTGTTCCCTGGGGGTCGTTACCTTCCACGAGCAAAACACGTAGCCCCTTCAGAGCCAGATCCTGAGCAAGATGAACAGAAACTGAGGTTTTGTAAACGCCTCCTTTATGGGCAGCAACCCCGATCACCGGTGGAAATACGTCTTCAGCACGTCGCAATCGCGTACCAAACACATCACGCATATGATTAATTTGTTCAATTGTATAACCAACACGTTGCTCAACCCGTCCTCGAATTTCCATATCCGGGTGCGGTAGTCGCCCTGCTTTCTCGGCATCTCTGATAGCCTGAGAAGAAACCCCAACTAAATCCGCTGCTTCACCTATTCTCCAGCGCCGGGTTATTTTCCTCGCTTCCGGGCTGTCATCATTAAACTGTGCAATGGCGATAGCCTTCGTCATTTCATGACCAGCGTTTATGCACTGGTTAAGTGTTTCCATGAGTTTCATTCTGAACATCCTTTAATCATTGCTTTGCGTTTTTTTATTAAATCTTGCAATTTACTGCAAAGCAACAACAAAATCGCAAAGTCATCAAAAAACCGCAAAGTTGTTTAAAATAAGAGCAACACTACAAAAGGAGATAAGAAGAGCACATACCTCAGTCACTTATTATCACTAGCGCTCGCCGCAGCCGTGTAACCGAGCATAGCGAGCGAACTGGCGAGGAAGCAAAGAAGAACTGTTCTGTCAGATAGCTCTTACGCTCAGCGCAAGAAGAAATATCCACCGTGGGAAAAACTCCAGGTAGAGGTACACACGCGGATAGCCAATTCAGAGTAATAAACTGTGATAATCAACCCTCATCAATGATGACGAACTAACCCCCGATATCAAGTCACATGACGAAGGGAAAGAGAAGGAAATCAACTGTGACAAACTGCCCTCAAATTTGGCTTCCTTAAAAATTACAGTTCAAAAAGTATGAGAAAATCCATGCAGGCTGAAGGAAACAGCAAAACTGTGACAAATTACCCTCAGTAGGTCAGAACAAATGTGACGAACCACCCTCAAATCTGTGACAGATAACCCTCAGACTATCCTGTCGTCATGGAAGTGATATCGCGGAAGGAAAATACGATATGAGTCGTCTGGCGGCCTTTCTTTTTCTCAATGTATGAGAGGCGCATTGGAGTTCTGCTGTTGATCTCATTAACACAGACCTGCAGGAAGCGGCGGCGGAAGTCAGGCATACGCTGGTAACTTTGAGGCAGCTGGTAACGCTCTATGATCCAGTCGATTTTCAGAGAGACGATGCCTGAGCCATCCGGCTTACGATACTGACACAGGGATTCGTATAAACGCATGGCATACGGATTGGTGATTTCTTTTGTTTCACTAAGCCGAAACTGCGTAAACCGGTTCTGTAACCCGATAAAGAAGGGAATGAGATATGGGTTGATATGTACACTGTAAAGCCCTCTGGATGGACTGTGCGCACGTTTGATAAACCAAGGAAAAGATTCATAGCCTTTTTCATCGCCGGCATCCTCTTCAGGGCGATAAAAAACCACTTCCTTCCCCGCGAAACTCTTCAATGCCTGCCGTATATCCTTACTGGCTTCCGCAGAGGTCAATCCGAATATTTCAGCATATTTAGCAACATGGATCTCGCAGATACCGTCATGTTCCTGTAGGGTGCCATCAGATTTTCTGATCTGGTCAACGAACAGATACAGCATACGTTTTTGATCCCGGGAGAGACTATATGCCGCCTCAGTGAGGTCGTTTGACTGGACGATTCGCGGGCTATTTTTACGTTTCTTGTGATTGATAACCGCTGTTTCCGCCATGACAGATCCATGTGAAGTGTGACAAGTTTTTAGATTGTCACACTAAATAAAAAAGAGTCAATAAGCAGGGATAACTTTGTGAAAAAACAGCTTCTTCTGAGGGCAATTTGTCACAGGGTTAAGGGCAATTTGTCACAGACAGGACTGTCATTTGAGGGTGATTTGTCACACTGAAAGGGCAATTTGTCACAACACCTTCTCTAGAACCAGCATGGATAAAGGCCTACAAGGCGCTCTAAAAAAGAAGATCTAAAAACTATAAAAAAAATAATTATAAAAATATCCCCGTGGATAAGTGGATAACCCCAAGGGAAGTTTTTTCAGGCATCGTGTGTAAGCAGAATATATAAGTGCTGTTCCCTGGTGCTTCCTCGCTCACTCGACCGGGAGGGTTCGAGAAGGGGGGGCACCCCCCTTCGGCGTGCGCGGTCACGCGCACAGGGCGCAGCCCTGGTTAAAAACAAGGTTTATAAATATTGGTTTAAAAGCAGGTTAAAAGACAGGTTAGCGGTGGCCGAAAAACGGGCGGAAACCCTTGCAAATGCTGGATTTTCTGCCTGTGGACAGCCCCTCAAATGTCAATAGGTGCGCCCCTCATCTGTCAGCACTCTGCCCCTCAAGTGTCAAGGATCGCGCCCCTCATCTGTCAGTAGTCGCGCCCCTCAAGTGTCAATACCGCAGGGCACTTATCCCCAGGCTTGTCCACATCATCTGTGGGAAACTCGCGTAAAATCAGGCGTTTTCGCCGATTTGCGAGGCTGGCCAGCTCCACGTCGCCGGCCGAAATCGAGCCTGCCCCTCATCTGTCAACGCCGCGCCGGGTGAGTCGGCCCCTCAAGTGTCAACGTCCGCCCCTCATCTGTCAGTGAGGGCCAAGTTTTCCGCGAGGTATCCACAACGCCGGCGGCCGGCCGCGGTGTCTCGCACACGGCTTCGACGGCGTTTCTGGCGCGTTTGCAGGGCCATAGACGGCCGCCAGCCCAGCGGCGAGGGCAACCAGCCGAGGGCTTCGCCCTGTCGCTCGACTGCGGCGAGCACTACTGGCTGTAAAAGGACAGACCACATCATGGTTCTGTGTTCATTAGGTTGTTCTGTCCATTGCTGACATAATCCGCTCCACTTCAACGTAACACCGCACGAAGATTTCTATTGTTCCTGAAGGCATATTCAAATCGTTTTCGTTACCGCTTGCAGGCATCATGACAGAACACTACTTCCTATAAACGCTACACAGGCTCCTGAGATTAATAATGCGGATCTCTACGATAATGGGAGATTTTCCCGACTGTTTCGTTCGCTTCTCAGTGGATAACAGCCAGCTTCTCTGTTTAACAGACAAAAACAGCATATCCACTCAGTTCCACATTTCCATATAAAGGCCAAGGCATTTATTCTCAGGATAATTGTTTCAGCATCGCAACCGCATCAGACTCCGGCATCGCAAACTGCACCCGGTGCCGGGCAGCCACATCCAGCGCAAAAACCTTCGTGTAGACTTCCGTTGAACTGATGGACTTATGTCCCATCAGGCTTTGCAGAACTTTCAGCGGTATACCGGCATACAGCATGTGCATCGCATAGGAATGGCGGAACGTATGTGGTGTGACCGGAACAGAGAACGTCACACCGTCAGCAGCAGCGGCGGCAACCGCCTCCCCAATCCAGGTCCTGACCGTTCTGTCCGTCACTTCCCAGATCCGCGCTTTCTCTGTCCTTCCTGTGCGACGGTTACGCCGCTCCATGAGCTTATCGGGTCCACTCGCGAACGCAGAAAGGCCCACCCGAAGGTGAGCCAGTGTGATTACATTTGCGGCCTAACTGTGGCCAGTCCAGTTACGCTGGAGTCACTAGTATTTAGGTGACACTATAGAAGCGGCCGCGACAACTTGTCCACGTGGAATTCTAAGCTTAGGATCCCAATGTGCTGGAAAGAATTCTCCCGTTCGTCCAATTCCGATTCCCCCGCGTAAGCACCTTGCGCATCGCCCCACCATCGACGTTAGACCTTGGACCGTTGACTCTTGACCGCTGACCGTTGACCTCACCCCATGCCCACCGAAGACGAAATCCGCTCCGCCCTCTCCCACGTGAAGTATCCCGGCTTCTCCCGGGACATTGTTTCCTTTGGCCTCATCAAGGGCATCCACGTGGACGGGAAGAACGTGGCCGTGGACATCAGCCTGGCCACGCGGGACGCGAACCTGCCGCGCCAGATCCATGAGGAGGCGACGCGGGTGCTCAAGTCGCTGCCGGGCATCGGTGAGGTGAAGCTGAACTTCGACATCAAGGAGCCACCCACCGCCCAGCAGCAGGCCGCCAGCGCGCAATCCAGCATCCCCGGCGTGAAGCACGTCATCGCGGTCGCCTCCGGAAAGGGCGGCGTGGGCAAAAGCACCGTCAGCGCAAATCTTGCCATCGCCCTCAGCAAGATGGGCGCGCGCGTTGGCCTTTGCGACTGCGACCTCTACGGGCCCAGCATCGCCCACATGTTCGGCACGGACGAGCGGCCCTACGCCGACGAGGAGCAGCACATCATCCCCATCAAGAAGCATGGCCTCCAGCTCATGGGCATGGGCTTCCTGCTCGATGACGACTCTCCCGTGATCGTGCGCGGCCCCATGGCCACGCGCTACACGCAGCAGTTCCTCCGCCAGTGCGCGTGGGACAATCTCGACTACCTCATCCTCGATCTTCCTCCCGGCACCGGCGATATCCAGCTCACCATCGTGCAGACCGTGGCGCTGAGCGGTGCCGTCATCGTCACCACCCCGCAGGAAGTCGCCCTGATCGATGCGCGCAAGGCCGTCTCCATGTTCGGCAAGGTGAACGTGCGCATCCTCGGGCTGATCGAGAACATGAGTCACTTCGTCTGCCCGAACGACGGCAACGTGTATCACATCTTCGGCAAAGGCGGCGGTGAACGCGAAGCTCAAAAAATGGGTGTCCCTTTGCTCGCCCAGATCCCGTTGGAGATTCCCGTGCGGGAGAGCGGTGACGACGGCAGGCCCATCGCGCTGGAGGATGAGGCGAAGAGCGCGTCGAGCGCGGCATTTAGCGAGGCGGCCAGGCAGGTGGTGAAGCTGGTCGGCGCGTAAACGCCGGGCTCTAGCTCTGGGCCGCCTTCTCAGGCTTGTAGCTCAACCCCGTCATCGTTAGTAGTGGCAGCACGTGGGCGGTGCCTTCGTCGTCAAACACCACGGCAATGGTCGCCTTCTTCGGTGGCAGCGAGATGTAGTCGCGATGCGGCACCTCGTATGAGCAACCATCCGCCATGCGGATCGTGAATGGTGCGCCTGCATGAATGGCATCCTCAATCTGGCTCCGAGTCATGCCCCAAACTTCACCTCCATCAAGGTGGAGTCAAGTTTGTGGATACCGTGTCCATCACCGCGCGCTCGGCCATTGAAAGGGGACACCGGAAGGACCATCATCACCCCCGCACGAAATCGTACTGATCGCCCCTCACGAGGCAATGCTGGCCGTGGCCAAATTGAGGATCACCAGGGGTACCAGGACGCACCAAAAAAAAAGCGCGCCAGCGTTTGCGTGGACAATTCACGCACGGACGAATCACAAGATAGGATACGACTGATAGGACGACCATCACAATAAGAATGCTGTGATGATATGACCCGGCCAACAGCATGCCGTAAGGATTGCCATTCTCAGCCTGCCAAGCACTTTGACCCAACACGACGAGAACAGGCACCCACAGCGCATAGGGTAGCGCGGAGACGGACTTCCTGGTCCGTGATGGCAGCGTTGAGGTTTGCATGGCGACGACCGAGATGTCACTGGGTCTGGCGAATCGACAGGTTCTTGTCGAGCCTAGAATGACTTGGAGCGGTTACCATCAAATCGCCAAAAAAAATTGATCCGTCTTGGCCGCTCGAAAGAAGCGGGTCGCGACTGTGGTTCACCACGCTCCACTCCTCTCATCATGCCTCGCTTCCCATTCGCGCTCGTTCTCCTCTCCCTCCCAGCTCTTTGCATCACTCCCCTCGCCTCAGCCGCCGTGACCGTCACGGAATTCGGCGCGAAAGGCGATGGCAAATCGGATGATACACGCGCGATCCAAAAGGCGCTCGACACCGGAAAGAATGTCCTCATTCCCGAGGGTACCTTTCGCATCACCAATGCCCTTCAGCCCAAGGCCGGCCAGGTGATCGAACTCGTCGGCACCGTCCGCGTCGCCGATTCCATCATTCAGCCGCTCACCGCGGACGCGCCCGCCGGACAACCCGCCGTGACGGTGGCCGACGCCTCAAGTTACTACGTGGGACAATGGGTCACCGTGGGCGCCGAAGACCTCAAGATCCAGGGTGGCGGCAAAAACAAAGTGCGGCGCGAGGGCGGTGACTGCGGTCGCATCGCGAACATCGAGGGCAACACGATCCGTTTCGAGCTGCCGCTCAAACGCGATTACAAGGTGACTGCCCACGCGCGGCTTGGCACCCAGCCCTCCGCCTTCCTCATCACCGAATCCGGGGTGCGCATTCACGGCACCGGGGTCATCGATGGAAACAAGAAGAAGCAGTTCGACTTCGCGCCCGCCGACATGACCGCGGTCAAGAGCCGCGGCGAGGAGACGCGTGCCGGCTGCGGCATCTGCATCGATTCATATAAAGATCCCATCGAGAACATTGTCATCGAAGGCATCACCATTCGCGGCTGCATCCTCCACAATCTCAGTCTTTATCACGCACGGCACTCGCGCATCGACCGTGTGACCTGCATCGCCGCCCACGACAAAAACATCCTCCTGCGTCTCAGCGAGTACTGCCAGGTCACGAACAATCAATGCATGAACTCTGAGTTCGAGGACGGCATCATCCTCTATTCCGGCAACAATCACTGCGTGGTGCAGTCGAACATCTGCACGGACAACGCCCGTCTCGGAATCGGCGTGAATGCCTTCCAGACCGGAATCATCCTCGGGGGGAACATCTGCCGCGACAACCCTGCCAACTTGACGCTGCGCGGCGATTTCTGCTCCTCCACTGGCGACTTCTGCGGCGGGAAGGGCGGCGTCTCCATCGAGGGGCGCGGGAATCAAGTGACCGGCCTCGTCTCACAGAATCCCGTGAACATCTCCTCCACCGACCTGAGCTATACCGGCGGCATCATCAGCGCCCCCATCGACGAGCGGTTGCAGGTCGGCATGCTGATCTTCCGCAACACGGACGACCGCCGCACCGCCCTGGTCGACGGGATTCGCGTCCGCGGGGTCACCATCAAGAACTGCAGCACCGCCGTGACCATCAAAGGGGTCGTCAAGGACGTGCGCTTCATCGACAACCGCCTCGAGGCCCAACACGAGGTCTACGCCATCGATCCGAAATGCAAGGAGCAGGTGACCATGGAGCGCAATGAAGAGAGCATCGTGAAGATTCAAACACCGCCCGAGGAACGCTTGCCCAAGTAGCCTGCACATCCAGCGGAATGCCTCGCCCAGGTGCAACATCTTGCGGGGTGCAGCGTTGGCTTCTGATGGTCCGAACCCGCCTCTTTCTGCTTGTTTTCACCCTGCTCTTTTCCTTCGCTCGCGCATCCGCCGATGAACCGTGGTTCTTCATTCAGATCAGCGATCCGCAGCTCGGATTTTTCAGCGCCAACGAGGACTTCGTGCAGGATGCCGCGAACTTCGAGTTCGTCGTGGCCAGCATCAACCGGCTGCATCCTGAATTCGTGGTCGTCACGGGCGACCTCGTGAACAAACCGGGCGACGCCGCGCAGATCGCGGAATACCGCCGCATCCTTGCGAAAATCGATCCGGCGATCCCCGTCCATAACGTCACCGGCAATCACGATCTGATGAACGAACCGACGCCGGAGACCGTCGCGGACTACGTGAAAATCTTCGGGCCGGACCACTACACCTTCCACCATCGCGGACTGACGGGCATCGTGCTGAACTCGACCCTCATTCACACGCCAGACAAGGCGCCGGAGCTTCTCGCCGCGCAGACGGAGTGGCTGCGGACGGAACTGGCGAAGGCGAAGGGCGAGAACCCGAAGCACATCGTGGTGTTTCAGCATCACCCGTGGTTTCTCAAGTCCGTCGACGAAGCGGATGAGTACTCCAACATCCCGCTCGTGCGCCGCAAGGAGCACCTCGCGCTCTTCCACGAATACGGCGTGCGCTATGGATTCTGCGGACACTATCATCGCAATGCCGAGGCAAGCGACGGCGCGTTTGAGTGCATCACCACCGGAGCCGTGGGCAAGCCGCTCGGCGGCTCGCATTCGGGCTTCCGCGTCGTCATCGTCCGTGACGACCGGATCGAGCACCGCTTCTACGAACTTGGCGAACTGCCCGTCAAAATCGATCTCGCAGCCAAGCCGCAGGGCGAGGACAAGAAGAGCTCCCCTTGAGTCCCCGCAAGGCTTCGACACCGCCCTGATTGCCGCTTGTAGTTTGATAAACACGGGCTATGTTGACCATTGAAGCCATGAGCATTGATCCTTCCTTGAATCTTGAGCGGTTGGATTTTGATCCTTCTCCCCCACCAACTTCGTCACGCACATCAACCACTTCCCTCACCTCCACCATGCAAAGCCCCTGCTCCGGCCGCTCTTTCCATCTTCAATCGCAAAACTGTAAACTTTGTTCCACTCCCGAGCCCATCGCCTTCCACGATTCGCTCAAAACTGTAAACTTTGTTCCACTTCCCCCCCGCATCTCCACAAAACTTTGCGATGCCTTGCACCGCTATATTCACCCGACACCCCTCCCCTTCCCCACACCCCTTGCATGCCATGCACGCCAGACCACCCACCACCCCCGCGCATCAAAGTGCTGATCTCGCAATCCACCCTCTAACCTCTAACCTCTAACTTCTAACATCTCACCTCCGACCTCCCAGACACTGCAAGCTTCGCATCACTCCGGCGTTACACGACCACCAACCTCGATCTCTCATCCATGCTCCGCCTCCTCTCCCTCCTCGGCCTGATCCTCTGCTCTCTCCCGGTCCACGCCGCGCCGCGCAATGTGCTCTTCATCATGGCGGATGATTTCCGCGCGGAGCTGGCCAGCTACGGCTCACCGGCCATCACGCCGAATCTCGACCGCCTCGCGGAGCGTAGCCTGCAATTCGACCGGGCCTACTGCCAGCAGGCGGTGTGCAATCCATCGCGTTCCTCTCTGCTGACCGGACGCCGGCCGGACACGCTGCGCATCTGGAACAATGGCACACACTTTCGTGAACTGAATCCGGATGTCACGACCCTGCCGCTGTGGTTCAAGGAACATGGCTACGTCACCCGCGACGTCGGCAAGATCTTCCACAACTGGCACACGAAGATGCATGGCGATCCACGCTCATGGAGCGAGCCGGAATTCCTGCACTATGCCAATCACGGAAACGACGGGGCACAGGTGGCCGGCGAACTCCCGCCCAACCTCGCCGCCTCCCTCAGCCTGCGCAAATACACCGATGTCGACCTGTGCGACTGCCGCGACGTGCCGGACGAGGCCTACTATGACGGACGCGTGGCGGCGGAAGCGGTTCGCGTGCTTAACGAGATCAAGGACAAGCCCTTCTTCCTCGCCGTGGGCTTTTGGAAGCCGCATGCGCCTTTTAACGCGCCGAAGCGCTATTGGGATCTTTACGATCCCGCGAAGCTGCCGCCGCTGAATCCCTCGCGTCCCTCCGGCGCGCCGGAAATCGCGTTCCATCAAAGCACGGAAATCCTGGGGCCGGTGGCGGATCAGAAGCCGCTCACCAACGAACAGATCGTGGAGATGCGACACGGCTACTTCGCGAACATCAGCTACATGGATGCCCAGCTCGGGAAGGTGCTCGATGCGCTCGACAAGAGCGGACAGGCGGACAACACGATCATCACCTTCGTGGGTGACCACGGCTATCACATCGGTGAGCACACGCTGTGGGGGAAGACCTCGAATTTCGATTATGACGCGCGCGTGCCGTTCTTCATCTCCGAGCCGGGCAGTGCGTTGCATGGGAAGAAGACGCAGGCGCTGGCGGAGCTGCTCGACCTCTTCCCCAGCCTCGTGGACGCTTGCGGCCTGCCGAAGCCCGACGGCCTCGAAGGCGTGAGCCTGATGCCGATCGTGCGCGGCGAAAAGACGAGCGTGCAGGACGCCGCCTTCACGCAGCATCCCCGTCCCGCTTACTATGACCGCGAACCGTCCGGGCAGCCCACCACGATGGGTTGCAGCGTGCGCACCGGGAAGGTGCGCTACACGGAATGGCGCGACTGGAAAACGGGCGAGACCGTCGCGCGCGAACTCTACGACCACGACGACGACGCGACGGAATTGCAGAATGCCGTGGACGACCCGAAGTACGACGACGCGCGTAAGGAAGCGGAAGCGCTGCTGCTGAAACAGTTTCCGCGAGTCAAACATGAATGATGGGAGCGCATCGCATCCGCCGGGAATGCACTTGCCGGACCGGCGTCGGTTCTGGTACGCTCCTGGCATGAAGACGTTCGCCCTTCGGTTGTGCCTGGGCCTGCTCACGTTCGGGATCGCAGCGGCCCATGCGCAGGTCATCCCCGCCACGCCGAAGAAGTTTGGCAAACGGGGGATGAACAACAGCACGGGAACGAGCGGCGCCACCATCACCACGAACGGTGGCAGCATCAGCTTCGGTCCTTCGACGCCGGCGCCCAGCACCAAGGTGCGCAACGTGACCTACATCTCCCTCACGGAATCGCGCCAGTGGAAGAGCAACGATGGCAAATCCCTCCTGGGCAAGCTCATCGCTTTCGAAGATGTCACTGCCGAGACGGAGAAGGGCGCTCCTGCCCCCGGCATCACGCTGCCGGCGCATCCCACCGTGGTGAAGGATGGCAAGGCGCGGTTCCTCGTGGACATGCGACCGTACGAGCTGCCGCTGGAGCGGCTTTCGCCGCAGGACCGTGCATTCGTGGAAGGCATCCGCGACGCCGCGGCGAACTCCACCGTCGTTCCCCCGCAGCCGAAACCCGCCGCCAAGTAGCGCAAAGCGCTTGCAAGGATGGCCGCGCACGCTAAACACTCCTCCCTGCCACCGCAGAAACGCCGGCGTGGTGAAATTGGTAGACACGCTAGACTCAAAATCTTGTTCCCGCGAGGGAGTGTCGGTTCGAGTCCGACCGCCGGTACTGACTCTCGTTTCTACGCTGGCCCGGGCGCAGGCTATGGGTCTCTCACGAAAGGGCACCTGCGTATATGCAGTCCAGCTGCAATGCATCACCCCACCCCATGGGACAATGGTCCTATGGAAGTTACCCATGAATTTCCTATGCTCCATGCATCTGGACCTCATGCACCGAATCATTCCTTTCTCCTGTCGAGGAGCATTTAAGCCAGCGTTTTGTGCGGTTCGCGGCGTTCGTCTCGATTCTTATCCATGAAAAAGGTCGGACTGGCGCTGTCGGGAGGTGGGTTTCGGGCGAGCCTGTACCACCTCGGATTGATACGGTTCTTGCGCGACGCAGGCATCCTCTCGCAGGTCACGAACATCACGTCCGTATCTGGCGGAAGCATCATCTCTGCGCACCTCGTCCTGAACTGGCAGCGGTACAACGGCTCCGAGGAAGAGTTCGAAAGTGTGGCGGCAGAGTTTTTGGATTTTGTGCGGCTCAATGTGCGCAGCCGGATTGTGCGGCGGTTTCCCCTGGCGATGCCGGTACGCTGGTTGCGCCGCTTGATCGGCAAGCCAAACCGGCAGCTGACGCGCACGGGTCTGCTGGAATATCACTATGAAAAATATCTCTTCGGGGATGTGAGTCTCTTCGAACTGCCGGAAACGCCGCGGCTGCACCTGCTGACCACCAACTTGAGCGAGGGGTGCCTGTGCTCTTTCAGCCGCGATGGGCTCTTGATGGTGCGGCGCCAGCCCGGGCGGGCCTTTCGCGTGGATCACTTCAAGACCGGGCTGGCCACCGTGCCCATGGCGGTCACGGCGTCCTCCGCCTTTCCGGGCTTCTTCCCGCCATACGAACTCACCGCCGCCGAAGTGGGTGTGAGTGGAGGAGAACTGGGAAAGCAGGCCTACACTGACGGAGGCGTCTATGACAATCTTGGCGTGCGCATGTTTCGCTTCATGGATCGCCAGATCCTCGCGGAAGACAACCTTTCGCCTGAGGACTTTCACGATCTGCCAGCCGTTCTCGAGGCATTGCAGGCGGCGCTCCATTCCAAAGACGAGACGCCGCTGCATCGATTGATGCAGGTTCTTCAAGATGCGAGCCAATCCAGCGATGACACGCCGGTCCATCGCCTCGCCCTGGTGCTCGAAGAGGCGATAGGCAAACCCGGCCAGCCTCCGACCGGTGCGAGTCCGGAGAACGCTCCACAGCATGCTTCGACCCAGCAAAGCAGCACAGAGCATTTTCTTTTGCGCCTTCGGGACGTGATGGCTCACTACCAATTCCAGCATGAGCCCCTCTTCGCCGATCTCAAGCCGGCGGAACCGGCCGCCGATGAATTGCTCAGAACCAGCCGCACCGGCGCACCGAGCCTGGAACTGGCCGACCAGTTGTGGCTCAATCGCCACTTGCTGGAGGCGGCGTTTCGCGAAGCCACCGGCCGGGCATGCTTCCGGAGAATGAACAGCGGGCTGGACTGCGTGATCGTGAGCGATGTGGGGAGGCGAATCAAGACCGTGCAGAGCTATGGCGGAGGTCTCATCCGAACCGCGATGCGCGCGAGCGACATCCTGATGGATCGGGTCTGGCAGTTGGAAAGTGAGACATTCAAGGACTCGGGCAACTTCATCTTCGCCCGGGTCACGGACATGGTCGAACCGGACGAAGATCCCACCGCTCCTCATCCGGAGTTGCAGAGGCAGGCCGCAAGCATACGCACCGATCTTGACCGATTTTCACCATTGGAGATCAGCAGCCTGGTTCGCCACGGCTATTGCATCGGGCGCAAGGTCTGTCTCTCCCGGCCAGACCTCTTCAACGAAGATCTGCCCAAAGGCGCGCCATGGGAGCCAATCGCCGGGCGGCGACATTCTCCAGTGGAAGATGCTCCGGCCGAGAATGCCCCGCGACGGGTGAAGGCCACCGACACGACGACAGAGGCCAGGGAACTGCAGAAGTCCGCGAGGCGGCGCATCTGGTCCTCGCTCTTCGACGCCCGCGACTGGGTCACTTACATCTATGTGCCGATCCTCGTGCCGATCATGCTGTTTCTTCCCTATATTTCCATTCACTACTACAAGCGTTCGGTCCGGTTGAATGCCCTCACGCAGTCCTTTGCCCAGGGAAGCCCCGACCTCGCGAAGCTGGGGGAAATGCTCGATAACGACCCTCTGCCGCCCTGGACGGGCGTCCCCAGCGAGGAGGGCAACGAGGCAGAGACGCGGGACATGAGTGGCTTCAAGATCCTGAGCGATTCACGCATCACCGATCTGCGAGCCTGGAACGCCGCCACCGTCGGCAAGATCGATTCTACCTCCCGCATCTTCACCTATCGGCGAATCATGGCCGTCAGGAATCCAGATCATCCGGCCTCCTCCCTCTTCAGTACCAGGCTGATTCTGACAGGCTCCGTGGGTGAGGTGCGCTTTCCTTCCCAGCAACTGCATGGCAGAGTGACAAAGACGGCACTGAAGGATGGCGAGAAGTACCGGTGGGAGGCGCTCTTTGATTTCGCTAAGGTGCCCTTGGGCAAGCCGGTGGAATTGCTGATCGAGGTGCAGTCCCCAGGCCTGTTTCTCCAGGGGACCGAATCGGGGACAGGTCTGACTTTCTTGATCGATGCGGAGACCGCCGAAATCGAGCAATGGGTGCTCATGCCAAAAGATCGTGAGTACAAGCATTATCGATACACCTACTACAAGAGGAATCAGCCGGAGACGGCCAAGGATGGAACCTTCACCACCGAGTATCTTTCCTCAGACTTCTCGATCCTCGCTTTCAAACTGTTGTCGCTGGAACCTGGCTACGATCACGAAGTCTACTGGGACTACAAATAGGCCAAATCGCCGGCTTGAATCCCTCAACGCGCGAGGATCTGCTGCACCTGCGTGAGCGTTTCCGGACGATTGAGAATCTCCACGTGTTCACGTGTCAGGTGTGTGAAGGAGGTGGTGCTCCGTTTGACGCGAAGGTCCGTTTCGCTCTCGACGGTGACCACGCCATCGTTTTTCTCAGTCATCCAGAAGGGTCCACCTTCGATGGAGCCATAGATGAGATCGTGCGTGGTGCCTTTGGGCAGTGGCGTCTCGTAAATGTTGAGCAGGAACTCGCTGTTGGGCTTCACGTCAATCCATGAGGGCACGGGTTTCTTCAGATAGCGGATGCCCGACTCGGCGGCCTTGTGTCCACCCCACGGGGTGGAGATGCTCACGAACTTCGGAATGAAGTTCACACCTTCGGCCGCGACGGCCTGAGTGATGGCGGTGCGCGCCACCAGGCCACCCATGCTGTGGGCCACGATGTAGCATTTGGAGAATCCATCCCGCTGCTTGAGCAGTCGCAAGCCGGTGGCGAGCACGCTGGACACGCGATCCAGCCGCATGCCGCTCGGATAATGGTAAAACCAGAGCTGATACCGGGCGCGGTCAAAGTGGTCCATGAAATACCGCCAGTCCTGCGGGCTGCCGCCGATGCCGTAAACGAACACCACGGGGATGCGCTTCGGGTCGTAGGGCTCGGTGAAGTAGATTCCCAGCCTGTTGCCGCTCAGGAAATCCAGCGGGCGCCACAGGCCGCTGCCGCCGGCTTCCGGGACGAAGTGCTTGTCATCGAGAGAGGCCACCTCGCCCAGTGCGAGGTTGGTCCTGCCACCGAGTTCCTTGTTCTCCTTGGGCACGTGGATCACGGTGCCGGGCGCGAAGCCATGATCACGGGTGAAAGTGATCTTCAAGAGCTTCGGCACCACAGTGGGATCAGAAAGCGACTGCGGCTTCACCTCCGTCTGCAGCCCGCCGGGTTCTCCTGCATCATAGGCGCCGTTGCCGTTCTCATCCGTGAAGGCTCCGACGCGATAGATGCTGTCCATTCGCAGGTTGAAGGCCGCGATGCCGCCTGGCCCAACGCGCTGAAAACCTGCCGAGTCCTTGCGCTGTCCATTCTCCGAGCGCCATGCCACGGCATAAGTCGGTGTGTCACCCTTCGGGGGTGGCGTGATCTGGATGGCGACTCCCCCACGGCTCTCCATCGTTTCAACATGTGAACGCAGGCCGATGATGGAGCAGGAACTCAGCAGCGCTGACGCGAGGACCGCGAATGAGGACGCTGTGAAGAACCAGGAGGCAGGCGGATCCGAGGTCGTCATGATCAGTGAACGTGGAGAGTCGAAAGATGGAGAGGAGAAAAAGCCGCCTTTCATGATGCCGCGGAAGGTCTCGCGCCTTGCATGCGCCCCCATATTCCGGTGAGGGTCGATTGGGCCGCGGACTTGAGTTCCTCACGGCTCTTTCCTTCAGGAAGGCCCGCCTGAACGATGGGCTCGCCGGTCAAGGCGCCCAGCATCTCCATGACTTCAGCGCTGGTCGCGTAAAGGAAATCCTCCTTGTCCTTTTCTGACAGGGCGAAGACCGCAAGGTTGAGCACCCACGTTCCGTCACGGCGGAGGAGAAAGGTGTCCGCGTCGAAGGTGACGCTACCCGCCGGTGTGCCGGTCTGCCGGACGACGAAGGGGCCGCGCCCATTCGGCCCGTAGCCGAGGTTTAGCAACTCACATTGTTGGAAGGCGTTGGACAGTGTGGCCATAGGTTTGAATGGTTGGATTTAGGGATTTGATGAAGGGGATGAAGCAGCGGGAGCAGCCGGAATCGAAGCCGGGAGCGGGTATTCTCGAAGGAATCCATCCACGGCATCCGCAACGGACGTGAAGCGGTTGATGCCCCCCACCCTGTCCTCGAGGTCTTCCACCCGGAGCGTGTCGCGAACGGAGGCGCGCGCTTCCACGACCTGGAACCGGCTGCCCGTCGAAGTGACATCAGCGTGCAGCGCGGCGAGAGATTGCGCCGCCTGCAGGTCCACATGAGGCGCGGCGGAAAGGTCGAGCAGGACCAGTCCCACGGGCGGCGAAGAGGCATGCAGGGCCGAGATGATGCTGTCGCGCACGTGATCGATGTTGAAATACAGCAAGGGGGATTCAGGGCGGCAGATCAACACGCCGGGTATCGTTTCGTTTTTCTCGTGTCGTATCATGTCCGAATAACGCCGGGTCCCTGGAATCCGCCCCAGGAGCGCCACGTGCGGGTGCGAGGCGCGCCGCAGCAACTGGACGATGGAAAGCACCGCGCCAATGAGCACACCGTGAAGCAGGCCCGAACCCAGCACACCCAATACCGCCCCCATGGCCACCACGAACTCCATGCGGTAGTGTTTCCACAGGTGAACCATGGCCTTGAGCTTGAACAAGCCCGCCACGGCGAAAAGGACAATGGCGGCCAGTGCCGGTTGCGGCAGATCATGAAGCAATCCGGACAGGAACAGAGTCACCATAAGAATGATCACTGCGGCGATGAATCCGGAAAGCGGCGAGCGGGCCCCGGCGCTCTCATTGACGAGGGACTGGGACATCCCGCCGCTGACGGGGAAAGAACGCCCCAGTCCCGCGGCAAGGTTCGCGCCAGCCAGGGCGAGCAGTTCTTGATTGGCATCAAAGCGGCCCCCGTGCTTCGCGCTGAACATCCGGCCGATGGCCGCGGTCTCCACGGCGCCGAGCACGAAGCACGCGAGGGCGAGAGGCAGCAGATCATTGACGTCATGCCATTGGACAGCCGGCAGTCCCGGCATCGGCAGGCCACGAGGGACCTCGCCGAGCATCTTCACTCCCCGACCCTCAAGACCCAGGACAGCGGACGCCACGATGCCGCCAACAACGACAATCAGCGCGACCGGCTTGTTCTTCAGGAAGATTTTCCCGAGCACGAGAATGGCGAGCGCGAGCAATCCCGTAACCAAAGATGGCAGGTTGGTGTCGCCCAAATGCGAGAAGAAATGTCCGCTGCGCTCCCAGAAGTCTCCGTGACTTCCCTTGAACCCGCAGAGTTTCGGCAACTGGGTGGACGCCAGGAACAGCGACAGTCCGGTTTTGAATCCGGTCATGACGGGCTCGGAGATGAAGTTCACAATGGCGCCCGCCTTGATGAGCCAGGACAGGAACGCGAGGGCAGCCACCAGCAAGGCGAGGCACGCCGCCAGCGCGGCAAAGCGACCGGTATCACCACCAGCCATCGGAGCGAGGGACGACCCCACCAGCAGCGAAATGGCGGAGGTCACCGTGATGCTGGTGTGCCGCGAACTGCAGAACAGCCAGAAGACCAACCCAGAGAACAAGCATGCGTAAAGGCCCGCCTCGGGCGGAAGATTCGCCAACGACGCGTCGCCGATGCCCGCGGGCAGCAGGTAGGCGGCGAGCGTGATCCCCGCGATGACATCCGCACGCAACCAACCCTTCTGATAGTCACGCAACCAGCGGACCGCGGGCAGGAATGGTGTGTGCGACACTTCAGACATGGGTGGCAGGCGCGGCGGCCGTCAAAAATGCAATCCGATGGAGAAGACCAGCAGTGGATCATCCCAGCCCCAGTTGAACACGTAGGTGGTCAATTCCACGTCATGAATCGAGAAGCCCACGAGGAAGCCGCGCTGGATGTCGAGGTCCGTCTCGTAGGCGCGGGTGCGTTGCAGTGCCAGGCCAACCCAAAAGTTATCTGTGAAAGACCAGGTAAGTTCCGACCATGCATAGAAGAAGTCGTCCGACGAATCCCCGGCATCGAAGACGAACTCCGCCTCACTCGTGAATTCCAGCGCTCCACGGCTCAGGCCCAGCCTCCACCCCGGTGCGACGCCCCTGGTGTGACCGAAGACGCCACCGACCATGGGAGTGAAATCAAACACCCACTTCTCACCACAACTGAAGTTCCATCCCAACCAGACGGAAGCCGTGTCGAGGGCCTCGTAGTTGTATCTGGCTTCAACATGCAGCCAGTCGCGATCCGCGGTGAAGAGAGGCGAGAGGTAGTCCCGATCATCGGGAACGACGTAGCCCGAGACCGCGGCGGCGAAAGACCATCCGGGGGCCTCCTCCTCGATGACACCAGGCACAGCAGCCGCCGCGACGAGAGCACCGCCCGAAGCCCGGCTTGCGGCGATGAACAGGAGTGCGGCGATGAAGGCAAGTCGCATCGCGATCAACCTCCCAAGGCAATGGTGATGGCTACAAGCAGGACGCCGACAAGTGTCATCAATACCCCCATGGCCACGGGCCGATGGTGAGCATAGCGTCCCAGTGAGTATCCGCAGAAGAAGAGCATCACGATGGCCACGCCGTTTGAGATTCGCAGCGCGAGCATGGCGTTTTGCGTGAGCATGAAGGGGACAACGACGGGAAAGGTCGCTAAAAAGACGAGCAGAAAAACGCCGAGGGCCGCGAGATAGTCGCCCCTCCCCAAGCTCGGCCGGGATGGCGGCTCTGAGATCTGCCGCAGCTTCTGGTTCATGCGCTCGAAGTCATCACTGCCCAGCGTCCGTGCGAGGAGAGGAGGCAATGCGCCGGAGATGACATCCTGGGCCTGCTGCGCACTCGTGGCACCGCGAAGGGCCCGCAGCGTCGCCATGGAGCGAGCGCGCTCCGTCAGGCTGACCAACAGGAAAATCACGGCATCGATCAATCCCCAGGCGATGTTGCACCCGAGGGCGCCGATCAACACGGTGCGCACGTCCTCGCGACCCGACTCAGCCACGCTGATCGAACAGGTGAATGACAACGCCATGATGAGCCCGAAGAGCACCTCGGACGTCCGGTCGATGGGATCGAGCAGGCGTTTGCTGGCATTCATGGATCAGAACCGGCATCATTTCTCCGCGAGCAGCTCCTGCTTGGTCAGCGCGAGTTCCTTCAGCTTGGCTTTGCCCACTTTCGGATAATGCAAGTCCAGCCCCGCGAGGGCGTCGATAATGGCCGCGGCCACGACGACACGGGTGTACCACTTGTTGTCGGCCGGCACGACATACCACGGCGATTCCTTCGTGGCGGTCTGGCGGATGGCATCCTCATAGGCATGCATGTAGTCCTTCCAGAACTTGCGCTCCGCGGCATCGCTCGGGGAAAGCTTCCAGTTCTTCTCCGGCCTTTCGATGCGATCGAGGAAGCGCTTCTTCTGCTCACCCCGCGAGACATGGAGGAAGAACTTGCGCACAATGATGCCGTTGTTCGTCAGGTAGCGCTCGAAGGAGCGGATGTCCTTGAAGCGGGTGTCCCAGATGTCCTTGTCCACCAGCCGGTCCGGCACCTTCGTTCGTGCCAGGTACTCGGGATGCACACGCACCACCAGGGTGTCCTCGTAATAGCTGCGGTTGAAGATGCCGATGCGGCCGCGCTCCGGCAGGTGCTTCTGGCAGCGCCAGAGATAGTCGTGATCGAGGTCCTCCGAGGACGGTGATTTGAAGGAGGCGACCTGGCAACCCTGCGGGTTCACGCCGCTCATGACGTGCTTGATGGCGCCGTCCTTGCCCGCGGCATCCATGGCCTGGAAAATGAGCAGCACGCCCCAGCGGTCCTGCGCGTAGAGCATGTCCTGCAACTCCGCCAGCGCATCCACCCCCATCTGCAGCGCCTCCTTGGCCTGAGGTTTATTCTCCGAGGTCAGCTTCCCGGTGTCACCCGGATCGACGTCATCAAGGCGGAACTTTTCACCATTGGTGATGGCATAGCGGTCCGCAATTTTCCGTGACCTCTTGATGATTTCCTTGAGTTTCATAGGCCGGTCTTGTGGTTGGATGCCGTTGGGGCCGGCACTTGCGCGGCGCGCGGCTGAAATTGCGAGGTCCTGTTTCGCGCCTGCTGTTTAATAGCGAATCCCACGGCGGCCGCGGAACTTGTCGTTGACGTTTTCCCTGAAGTCGCCAGGGCCGCTGTAGGTGCGACGGTCATAGCGGTCTTCCACGCGGTCGACCCGTCCGGCAACACATGAGGGCAGGGAGGAAAGGGTGACCGAGAGGAGCAGCAACTGCGTGGTGCGAATGGCGATGGTTTTCATATGGCTGGGATAGGGTGGCGTTTGACGAGAGAATCACTTGTTGGCGTCGCGGCTGAATCCTCCGCCCAATGCGAGGTAAAGGTTGGCCCGTTCCCGCAAGCGGGAGCCACGGATCTTGGTGAGCTCGATCTTGGCCGCGAGATTCTCACCTACGAGGCGGAGAATGGTGAACATGTCCGCCTGGCCCTGGTCGAGCTGCTTGCGGCCAAAGCCGATGGCATCGCCACTGCTCGACACCATGTCCGAAAGTGCCCCCTCCCGCTGGCGCAGGTGGTATTCATTGGAGAGGGCGTCCTCAACATCCTCGAATGCATGCAACGCCGCTGAGGTGTAATCCGCAGCAGCCGCCTTCTGCTCTGCCGTGCGCAGGTCTTGGGCTGCCTTCAGCTCTCCGCCGAAGAAGATGGGCTGCACGACGCCGGCGGCCAGGCTCCAGTTCACCGCATCGAGCACCCCCACATTGTCGAGTTGCGCGCTGCCCAGGCCGCCGACGGCGCTGATCGCAAAACGCGGCAGTCGCGCGGCCTTGGCCTCGTTCGTGCGATGGAAGGCGGCGGCAAATCGACGCTCCGCGGCGATCATGTCGGGACGACGCTCCAAAAGCTCCATCGGCAGTCCAGCAGGCACGGAACCCAATTTCCCGGGGAAGGATCGACGCAGCGACATCTTTCCCACGGGATAGTGACTCGTGACCACCTCGATGGCGCGGATGGCCTGTGAGCGGGCCTGCTGCGCTGCGTAGAGCGTGTCCCTGGCGGCGGCCGTGCGGGACTTCACTTGTGAGAGTTCGAAGTCGCTGGAGAAACCCTGGTTCTTCCGCACGTCGGTAAGCTTGAGGTAATCCTCGTAGAGCTTGAGGGTCTCCTGCGCGTTGGCCTCCTGCTGCGAAGCTTCTATGGCGGTGAAATAGGCGCGCACCACCTGCGCTGCCAGCGACTGTCGCGCGAACTCATAGGCGGCTTCGAGCGATTCACTGTCCGACCTGGCAGCGGCCTTCTTGGACCGAACGCGCCCCCAGACGTCGAGTTCCCACGCGGCGCCAATGCCAGTGCCATAGATCCAACGTGCCGAGGAGGAATCCACACTGCGCGTGTCCGCGCTGCCTCCCGTGCTGCTCACGCCCAGCGGACCAAGCGTGGCTGGATCGATGCCCAATCCCAAGTCACCGGACAGTTCCTGGCCCTGGCGTTCGCCGAGGCCCTTCAGCGCAATCTGGGGGTAGAGTGACGCGGCGGCAATGCGCACCGCGGCACGCGAGGCCTCAACGCGCGCCGCGGCGGCCTTGAGGTCGGGATTGCGCACCAGCGCGTCGCTCACGATGTGGTTGAGTTCCGAATCTCCGAAGGATCGGACCCAGCCCGGAGTGACGGGGCCACTGTTGTGAGGAGCACTCCACTTTCCCGCCACCTGGGATTGAGCGTAGTCCGTGAGAATGCCACGGCCCGTGGCAGGCGACTTGATGCCGCAGCCGCAGAGCGCCAGGCACGACGTGATCGTGACGAATAAATGGAAAAGGCGCATTCGGTGGGCTCAGTGAAGTTTGAAAACGAACCAGTCGATCTTGGTGGAGACACGGATGAAGACCTTGCGGATGATGTGCAGGAACTTCAGCTTGTCCGTGTAGATGGCGCCGCCGCCCACCGCGCCCGCGGCGAGGAAGAGCTCCCTGTCCTTCGGTTCGACCAGAAGCCGGACCGCGATGTCATCGGAGGCCATGCCAAGCGCCTTTGTGGAGCCGACCCACCCGCTGATGGGCATCTGGCCCTGTGCCGTAGCCCACATGATAGAGTCCACCTTGCACTTGATGATATGGTCCGGGTAGGTCTTGAGGAATATCTCCGCCTCGTCGCCCGGTTGGACATACCGCAGCTCGTTCTGGTGATAGAAAGCAAGCACCCAAGGGTCATCCTCCTGAATGAAGCTCATGACCGCATTGGCGGTGACCGTGGTCGCGCGGACGCCAGGCTGGAGCGCGAGATTCGTCACGCGACCGTTGGACGGCGCACGGTGGACAGTGCCATCCAGATCGTATTTCGCGGCCACGAGGTTGGCTTTTGCCTGGGCGATTTGCGCTTTGGCTTGAGCCACCTCGTCGATTTCACCGGCCTCGGTCTTCGCCTCGAGTTTTTGTTTGATCTTTGACTCGTTCGCCTTCGCCCCGGCGATCTGGCTCGCGAGATTGGCCACGTCGGACTCCGCCTGTTCCTGCTCGGCCCGGCGGCCAGCTCCTGATGCGGCGAGGGCCGTGTACTGTTCGACCCGCTTCTTCGAGAGATCGAGGCGCGCCTGAAGCGCCTCCGTCGCTGACTGGGCATTCTTGAGCTCATCGTCGAGGCCGCGTTGATAGGCTTCCGCGCTAACAAGGCCCACCTCGAGTTCCTTGAGCTTCGCTTCCGCCGCTTCCACCGCCGCCTTGAAAGGCACCGGGTCGATCTCGAACAAGACATCGTCCTTTTTGATCGGCCGGTTGGGTTCAATCGGCACCTTTGTCACCAGTCCGCTCACCCGCGGCACGATGGGAATGGTATAGTTCATCGTGCGCACATCGTGCGACGATGGCGCCACGATGTTCATGAAGAGAATGATGATCGACAGGGCGATGATCGGGATGGTCACGACGATGACCTGGCTGGTGATGTTCCACGGCAGCCACTTCTTCTTGAAGAAGATGAACCAGACGACGATCGAATAAATGATGAGCAGGATGAGTTCCATTAAACTTTCCCTCCCTTGCTATTGGTTTCGGCTCCCGCCTTCTTCTCCCCTGCTTCACCGTGCGCGTGATGTTCGACCTCGTCCGTGCCGTAAGCCATCTTGTAGAGGACTGGCTTGGAGTAGGCCCAGAGCCATGCGATCGGCCAGAGCAAACCACCGAAGACGAGCGAGAGTAGGCACAGGCACTGGATGGCTCCCGCTTGCGGGTGCTTCCTCTTTTCGGCAATTTTTTCCGGCAGAATGTGGACGAGCCAGAAGACCGCAATTCCAATGATGGGGGCAGCGATAATGACCACCCAGGAGATGGCGTTCGCAATCGAATCGAGAGTCTCTCCGTGGAACATCGATGCGTGCGCCTGCGCGGGATGGCACAGCAGCAACAAGGGGGTAAGGAGCGAGGCCAAGACACGCCTCCTGAACGGATCGGGCAGATGTCGATGGGACATGGTTCGTTCGATTCTCATGGGGGTAAATGGCGATGATCTGGCGGAGTTTGCTCCAAGAATTCCCGGGGCGGTCACTTCATGGCCGAGAGCGAGGCCTTCGCTGCGTTCACATTCGAGCGCTCGATGATGTAGGCGGAGTAGCGCTGGAAAAGGGCTGTGAAATCGCGCCGCAGTGAGTCCACGACCCTGCGCAGCGAGGCATCAAGATTCTGGGCCTCCTTGCCGCTGACCGGCCTGGTCACGGTCTCCAAGGTGGTGGACATCTCGGCAAGCTGCTTCTGCCGGTTCTTCTTGAGATCCTCACACTTCGCAAGCTCATCCATGAGCATCTTGCGTTGCGGCTCCGCTATAGCGGCGGCGAGCTGGGACTGAAGTGTGCGGACCTGCCGGTCGATGCGATCAATGCTGCCCTGCAGTTCCTTCGAGATCGCGTTCTTTTGAGTGTTCGTGTGGCTGGTCAGACGTTTGTTTTGCTTGTAGTCCTCGTTTTGCACGTAAGTCGGCCCCAACCATCCGCCATCCACGGCTTTGTAACGTTCATAGTCCTTGTGGCCGGGAAGCGAGTTGGACAGGGCGAGCACCTGCTGCACCCGCTTCTCGATGCGGGCATCGAACCTGGCGATGGCCTTCTGCTTCTCCTCAGGCGTGAGATGCAAGGTCGGCCGGCGCATCTCCTCCTGCAACGAAGCCCGGCGCTGCTGGTAGTAGGTGATGTTGCGCTTGAGGCTGTCGATGGTCTGCTCCTTGAGCCGTGCCACCTTGGTGCGTGAGTCTTTCGAGTCGCCCACCAATTTCAGCGTGTCCAGCACGCGGTCGACCGTGGCTTCGATGCGATCATCCGTGCCACGCAGTTCATCCAACAACAGGTCCGCGCGCTTTTCGCGAGCGTCGAGCTGGATCTTGAGCGCGGCCTTGTCCAGCGGCGCCGGGGGCACTGGAGCGGCGCCGGCAGCGAGAATGAAGCCGGCACTTACCACGAAACAGGCGGCGGCCGCAGGCCGCATCACGGGGCGGCTCAGTACGTTTGGACGATGCGTACGCAGGAAATTCATACTGTATTGCTAAGGGGGCGCCCCACCAACGCAAGGCGAAACTGAGGCGAGTTGTTCAATACCCTTCGCAGAGACATGTCTGCCTAGAATGTGCCGGTGCTACTGCCATTGCTATGAGCCCTTGGTCTTATTGCGAGGGCGGGCCGCAGGACTGTCGGGCGCCACCCTTCACGCTATGCGAGGTGGCGTGGCTGGGTCATGTTTTCCGGCCTGAGGAAGTCATCGAGCTTCTCCTTGGTGAGCCAGCCTTTCTGGAGCACGAGGTCATAGACACTGCCGCCCGTCTTAAGAGCCTCCTTGGCAATGGACGCGCTCTTCTCGTACCCGAGCACCGGGACCAGGGCCGTGACGAGGCCGATGGAGTTGCGCACATAGTCCATGCAGCGGTCACGATTGGCCTCGATCCCGGCGATGCAGCGGCTGTTGAGCACGATCGCGGCATTGCGCAGCAGCATGAGGCCGAACAGCAGGTTGAAGGCGATGATCGGCTCCGCCATGTTCAGTTCGAGTTCGCTCGCTTCAGCAGCCATGGACACGGTGACATCCATCCCGATGATCTGAAAGCAGACCTGGCTCACGACTTCGGGGATCACGGGATTCACCTTGCCCGGCATGATGGACGAACCCGGCTGCATCGCAGGCAGGCGGATTTCATAGAGTCCGCAGCGTGGACCGGACGACATCCATCGCAGATCGTTGCAGATCTTCGAGAGCTGCACCGCAGCCGTCTTCATCGTGCTGCTCATCAGCGCGAACTCGCCAGAATCCTGGGTCGCTTCCACGAGATCGCCCGCCAGCGTGACCGGGATGCCGCTGACCTCAGCCAGCCTCCTGGTGCACAGCGCCGAATAGCCGGGCGGGCTGTTGATCCCCGTGCCGATGGCCGTTGCGCCCATGTTGATCGGCAGAAACTCCTCGCCCACACGGGTCAGGTGCCGGATGCCGTCACCAATCATCACCGCGTACGCACTGAACTCCTGGCCCAGCGTCATGGGAACCGCATCCTGGTTCTCGGTGCGCCCCATTTTCAAGACGTCGGCGAACTCCCTGGCCTTTGCCTGGAGCGCAGCCTGAAGTTCCTTGAGGGCGGAAAGCGTGTCGCGGAGCGTCAACACCACGCCGAGCTTGATCGCCGTGGGATAGGTATCGTTCGTGGATTGCGAACAATTCACGTGGTCGTTCGGGTGCAGGTGCTCATACTGACCCTTGCGATGGCCGAGGATTTCGAGCGCGCGGTTGGCGATGACCTCGTTCGCATTCATGTTCGTGGACGTGCCGGCGCCGCCCTGCATCATGTCGATGGCGAACTGGTCATGGAATTTACCGGCGATGATGTCGTCGCAGGCCTGTGTGATGGCCTCAGCCTTCGCGGCATCGAGCACACCGAGTTCGCTGTTCGCCAGCGCGGCCGCCTTCTTCACATATCCGAACGCGCGAATGAAGTTCTCGAAGTGATGCATGGCGATTCCCGAGATGCGGAAGTTCTCCATCCCACGAATGGTCTGCACCCCATAATAGGCGTGGTCCGGCACCTCGCGTTCCCCGAGTGAATCATGCTCGGAGCGCACGGTGGACACCATCGTGTCCGCCTTCTCACCGGCGATTCGCTCCGTCGCGAGCCGCAGGCGCTCGCTGAGCCGCGCGGCGACTCCGCCCACGACCCGGAAATAGATCTCCGGCTTTTCGGCGCGCTGCTTCTGCAGCGCGGCACGTGCGATCTGCCAGACGCTTGCGCCTTTTCTCGCGACGGCGCTCGTCGCGTGTGCCAGATCGTCCAGCAACACCCCTTCGCTGATCAGCGCGCCCGGCACGAGCGTCGCGATGGTCGTGCTTCGAGCATGGGCGCCCCGGAGGATTTCGACCTCGCCATCGAGCACGATCCCAAGCCACAGGCGCGGCGTACTCTCGTGAAAAAGAAAATCGCCCGCCTGGTAGGTGACGGCATCGCCCTGCTGAAGCAGGACGGCAAGGTCGCCGGAAGAAATCCCGATGCGCCGGGCGGCGGCGGCGATGGTGTCTGGATTCAGGATCATGAGACGTGAGGGTTATTTGGTGAAGAAGGATCCGATGAGGAGGCCGATCGTGACGGCGCCGACGGTGCAGATGAGGCCCGGGAGCATGAAGGAATGGTTCAGCAGGTACTTCCCGATGCGCGTGGTGCGGGAGCGGTCGAACTGCATGGCCGCGATGAGCGTCCCGTAGTTCGGAATGAAGAAGTAGCCATTCACCGCGGGAAACATGCCGATGAGATAGGGAATCGGTATCCCGAGCGAGATGCCCAGCGGCATGAGGGTCTTGGCAGTGGCCGCCTGGCTGAAGAGCAGCATGGAAGCGACGAAGAGACCGATGGAAAAGGTCCAGGGGGCGACAGTCGCCATGTGCTTGAGGCCGCCGATGATCACCACGCTATTTGCGTCCATGAACGTGTCACCGAGCCAGGCCAGCCCCAGAATACCGATGATCGCCGAGATGCCAGACTGGCAGGTTTTGCACTTCGGAATCTCGCCGACGGCAACTTTGGTCACGAGGAGAATCACCGCCGCCACCGTGAGCATGACGATGGCAATCGAGTTGGCCATGCTGACCTCGACGCCTCCGATGGTCCGAAGCCCTTTGAATATACCCGCGAGCACCACGAGCGTGACGCCCCCTAGGAACATGAAAGCGCTCGCTTTCGCGCCCTTCTTCAGCGGAGGCGGTTCCGCGCCCTTTGCCTTGCCCGGCGGTTCGAGCTCACCGGAGGCGATCAGTTTCTGATACTCGGGATCGTCCTTCAGTTCCTTGCCGACCCGGAGCTGCGCGAATGCGGCAATCAAGACCGCGATCAGCGTGGACGGCACGCAAATCAGAAGGATCTGCACCAACCCAAAGCCGTGCGTCTCGAGCAGAGTGATCATGGCAGCCGTCGCGGCTGAAACCGGGCTCGCGGTGATGGCCTGTTGCGAGGAGATCGTGGCAATGGCCATCGGGCGCTCCGGCCGGATGCCATTCTCGTGCGCGACCTCGTAGATGACCGGGAGAAGCGGATACACGATGTGCCCGGTGCCGGCGGCAAAGGTGAACCCATAGGTGACAAGCGGCGCAACGATCGTCACCTGCTTCGGATTCTTCCGAATGATCGTCTCCGCAATGCGCACCAGGAAATCAATGCCGCCCGCCACTTCCATGGCTGAGGCCGCCATGATGACGGTAAGCACAATCAAGATGACATCGCCGGGGATATTGCCGGGTGGGATCCCGAAGACCACGACCAGCACCAACAGCCCGACTGCTCCCCACAATCCGAGACCAACACCGCCCGCGCGGGCGCCCATCATGAGCGCGCCGAGGATGACAAGAATTTCGAGAATCAGTTTGAGGTCCATGGTTCAGTTGGTGAAGAGCGCGTCCACTTGCGAGAGCTTGAACAGGAGCTCCATGCGGTTCTAAAAGTTGAAGGCGTAGTTGCAGATGACCCGGAAATCATCAAGGTCATCCGAGACACCATCGTGTTGCACGACCCGGCCGTAGCGCACGCGAAGTCCAAAGCCTTTGAGTTTTCCCTCGGTGGGCGCCCACTCCACGTTGAAGTCGACCTCATCCCTGCGGAACTGGTCTGCCCCTGTCGGGTCCGTGTTTCCATGCACCCAGAGCGAGTAGACGCTAAGACCATCAATGGGCTTGATCTTGTAGGCGGCGCGGAGCAGAAACGCACCTTCGCCTGCCCGATCGAAATCCTCCACCTGCACGGCGGTGTAACCCGGACTGGAACTCCAGGGTGTCTGCATGTTGTTGCCATGGGTGACGTAGGTGTAGCCTCCGGTGAAGAGCGCATCCTTCCAGGGCAACTCGGCTTTGACCCCAACTTGCTGCGAGGAAAACTCCGATTCCGTCAAGGCATCGCTCCCGACGCTGCGCTGATCCGTGAACTGCAGCGCCAATCTGGGACGCCAGCTCTCGCTGACGGGGATTCCGATCTTGGCTTCCGCATAGGCGATGTTGATCACGTCCTGACAGTAGTAATCGATGCCACCGAGGGAGAAATCGCCTTTTTGATAAACCGTGCCGGCTGTGAAGACGCCATGGCTCACATCGGCTCCCGCATCCTCCGACATGGAAACGAAGCGATCTGAGTTTCTTTCCTTGATCCGGTCGAAATAGCCCGCCCCATATTTCAGGATCGCATCGTCCTGCATCTTGACCTTGCCCTGGAGAGCGATGGCTTCGAATGTAATCGGCACCATTCGACTGTCGTCCCGGTTGAGGTAAGGAGTGTCAAACTCTTTGCGACCGACGTAAAGATTCACATCATCGGCGATACGGAAGTCCGCATAAGCCTGGCCGAGCACGACAAAACCTTCCTGGCCCGTCTTCAGGAGTTGCGTCCCATCCTTGCCTTCGGGAGCGAACAATGGCTGGGAGCCGTATCCCATCACCCCAAATGCCAGGCGATCAAAGAAATAGCCGGTTTTGAAGCCGGCCCAACCACCAACGGTGAATGCCAGGCTCTCACTGCCATCATATTTCCTCCGATCGAAATAGTAGCTTCGGAAGTTGATGTTGAACTTCGTGTCCTCAATGGCCTGCCGCCGCTTCTCGAGGCGCCATTCCCGGTTTTCCCAATCAAATGCGTCGCTGAGGGAAATCTGGCCTTGCTCGTTGGACGATAGCGGCTCCTCCGCCATCGCAACCGCGGGGGTGGGAGAAATCGCGGCTCCGATGGTCTGCGGTTGCTGTCCGTGCACGGAAGCGACGCCCACCAAAAAGAAAAGCCCGACCAGTGCGGCAATGTGGTGCAGGCCGGAGGCAAGGATATTGTTCATGGTGGCGATGTCGCGGCCTTGGCCCCGTGGTCGTGACTCTGGCAAGCACCGTCTCCAAACGATATAAGACCTTGGTCCAATAGCTGAGGCGTCTCCGGGCAAGCAGTTTCATGGGCGGAGGTTTCCACGCCGTTCTTACGCGCCCACCCCCGCCCGAAGCCATGAGCGTCCAGACGTTCCTGAAGGAAAAAGTCGCCCCGTTCCGCGAGTTCTCCGCGGAGCGCCTCGATGCGCTGGCAGCGGGGTCGCGGGCGACTTCGTTCGAAGCCAATGAAGCGATCATGCGCGTCGGTGCGGAGGCCACGCACTTCGGCGTGGTGCTGAGCGGTGCGGTCGATGTGTCGGCGCTTGGCAATGGGGGCGAGTGGCAATCGCTCGGGCGGTTGCAGGCAGGCGACACCTTCAATGAGATGGCGCTGATGACCGGTGATGCGGTGCCCGCGGATTTCATCGCCGAATCGCGTAGCGAGGTGCTGCTGATCCCGGTGTCACTCTTCAAGTCCGTCATCGTGGCAGAGCCGGGAGCGGTTCAGCATATCTCACGGACCATCGCCGCGCGGATGAAAGCCATCCTCGCCGATCCGGCGAAGGCCGCGGCGGCGTTGCGGCAGGGCGATGATCCGTACGGCCTCAAGCTCAAGGGTGAGCGGCCTGAGAAGATGCTCGTCATCAACTGCGGATCGTCCTCGCTCAAATACAGCTTCTACGACACGGCGGATGAATCCCGCCATGCACGAGGGCTCATCGAGCGAATCGGCGTGGACGGCACGCGGCTCGTGCATCGTGGACCGGATGGTGAGGTAAAACAGGAACTGCCGAAGGGCGGCTTCGCCGAGGCATTCAAGGCGATGACCGCCGCGCTGACTGCCAAGGAGTCGGGTGTCATCAGCGGCGCGGGCGAAGTGAGCCTCGTCGCGCATCGTGTCGTGCATGGCGGTGAAAAATTCACCGCCGGAACGCTGATCAACGAAGAAGTGCTGGCTCAAATCGAAGCGCTCAATCCGCTCGCGCCCCTGCACAACCCGGTGAATGTCTCCGGCATTCGCGAGATGCGACGATTGTTCCCCGCCGTGCCCCACGTTGCGGTCTTCGACACGGCGTTCCACCACACCCTGCCGGCGCACGCTTATCTCTACGGCATTCCCTACGAATTCTACGAGAAGAAGGGTGTGCGTCGCTATGGCTTTCACGGCATGTCGCACAGCTATGTCGGCCTGCGTGCCGCGGAATTCCTGAAGCGACGCCCCAACGAACTGCGCCTGGTGAGCTGCCATCTCGGCAATGGCTCCTCACTCTGCGCCGTGGACCATGGCCGCTCGGTGGATACCTCCATGGGCTTCACACCCGTGGAGGGACTGCTGATGGGCACACGCTGCGGTGATCTCGATCCGGGCGTGGTTACTTTCCTCGAACGCGAGGAGGGAATGACCGGTGCGCAGATCGATGAGATGCTCAACAAGAAGAGCGGCCTGCTCGGGCTCTCGGGCATCTCCAGCGACATGCGCGAGATCCTCAAGGCCGCCGACGCGGGACAGGCGCGCGCGCTGGTCGCGCTCAAGGCGTATTGCTATCGTGTTCGGAAGTACATCGGTGCTTATGTCGCGGCGATGGGTGGGCTGGACGCGGTGGTTTTCACCGGGGGCATCGGCCAGGGCAGCGCGGAAGTCCGCGCGCTCGCGTTGCAAGGGCTCGATTGCATGGGCCTTCGTCTCGACAATCAGCGCAATCGCGACGCGCGCGGATTTGATGAAGTCTGCCGCATCTCCGCGGACGACTCCAACGCGCCGGTGCTCGTGGTGCCCACGGATGAGGAGCGCATGATGGCGCGCGAGGCGCTGCGCACGATCGGCCGCTCCTATATCGCCCACGTGCTGGAGGCGCAGAAGCAGCTGCCGTTCCCCGTCGAAGTCTCGGCGCATCATGCTCATCTCACACAGGAGCATGTCGAGGCATTGTTCGGTCCGGGGCATCAGCTCACCAGGCACGCCGATCTCTCGCAGCCCGGCCAGTATGCGTGCAAGGAGCAGGTCACCATCGTCGGGCCAAAGGGCCGGATCGAACGTGTGCGCGTGCTCGGGCCGGCGCGAAAGTATTCACAGGTCGAGATCGCGATGACGGAGCAGTTCAAGCTCGGCGTGCATCCGCCGATACGCGAAAGCGGCGACATCGCGGACACGCCGGGTTGCACGCTGGAAGGCACGGCGGGCAGCGTGAAGATGGAGCGCGGCGTCATCTGCGCGTTCCGCCACATCCACATGACGCCCGAGGACGCGCTGCGCTATGGCGTGCGCGACAAGTCGATCGTGCGCGTGCGCGTGGCGGGCGATCGCGAACTCGTGTTCGGCGACGTGCTCATCCGGGTGGACCCGACCTTCGCCCTAGCGATGCACATTGACACCGATGAAGCCAACGCCGCGAACCTCAAGAACGGCGCGGAAGGATACATCGACGGCATCCAGAGCGAGGCGTAGACCCGTCGAATATCCCCTGCGCGAACATCCGCGCTTCGAGACCGGGCCTATGCGAGGGGTGTGCCGAGCTGCATGAGCTCGATGCGATGATTCGCGTACGGGTCCCGCGCGGATGGGCCGGCCACAAGCATCACATTCTCGGCAGCGACGCCATGCCCGCGGAGCCAGGTCGCGGCAAACTCACGCCAGTCCGCCGGCTCTTCCGGCAGATCGACCGGGTGCACGCCGTAGGAAAACGCGAGCCCCTGGCACGCCGCGCGGTCACTGCCCGGCGCGACGATCCATGCCAGCGGCTTGCAGCGCGAGATCACACGAGCCGTCGTGCCGCCGCGAGTGGGAACGAGCACGGCGTCACACGGGATGGTGTCCAGCGCGAGCTCGACCATCGCTGCAACGCGGTCACCGCGCCTCGGCTCCGTGTCCTTTTTCACGGCGGCGCGCCTCGCTGCAAGAGCGGCCCGCACGCGGTGTGTCTCAGTGAAGGCGGCGATCCTCGCGAGCATGGTTACCGCTTCCTCGGGATAATGGCCCATCGCCGATTCGCCCGAGAGCATCACACAATCGGTGCCGTCGAGGATCGCATTCGCCACGTCGGTCGCCTCGGCGCGGGTTGGCAGGCGGCTGGACACCATCGACTCGAGCATCTGCGTCGCGGTGATCACCGGTTTCCCAGCAAGGTTTGCCTTTGCGATGAGGGTCTTCTGGGTGTGGGTGATTTCCTCGATCGGAACTTCCACACCGAGATCACCGCGCGCGACCATGATGCCATCGGTCACCTCGAGGATTTCGTCATAGTGCTTCAGCGCGTCCGACCGCTCAATCTTGGCAATGATGAAGGGGACGCGTCCTAACTTCGCGGCGGCGTTGCGAAGGGCCTCGATGTCCGAGGCGCGTTCCACGAAGGACTGGCTGACGGCGTCCACCCCGGCGCCCAAGGCAAACTCGAGGCAGACACGATCACGCTCGGTGAAGGCGCTGATGCCAAGGTCGATCCCGGGCAGGTTCAGGCCTTTACGCGAGCGGAGTTCCCCGCCCACCGCGACGACGCACTCGACATCATTCCCGACGACGCGCTCGACGACCAGTTGCACGAGACCATCATTCAAGAAAAGCCGATGCCCCGGGCGGACTACCCTCGGCAACGGCTCAAAGGTCATGGAGACACGCTGCGCATTGCCGACGAAGTCTTCATTCGTCAAGGTGAAGCGGTCACCGGGCGAGAGCTTGATCGGCTCAGGGTCAATCTTGCCGAGGCGCATTTTCGGTCCGGGCAGGTCAGCCATGATGGCCACTCTCCGGCCCGTGATGCGCGCCGCCTCCCGGATGCGCCGGATGACCTCGCCGTGCTGCGAGAACTCGCCATGGGAGAAATTCAGCCGGGCGACACTAAGTCCAGCCTCGATGAGCCGGGAGAGCATCTCCGGCGAGTCCGATGCCGGGCCAATGGTGGCGACGATTTTTGTCTTGTGAGTTCGGAGGGCTGCATTCATGCCTTAAAAGGGGTAAGGTGCCGCACCCATCGGGCGGCGAGGAAGGAACTGGACAGCCCGACGATCGCGCTCACGGTGAGCATGATCGTGACGCCTGGATCGCGAAGACTGCCCGTGGCAGGGATGAATGCGGCTCCGAAATTGCGCGCGGAAGCGCCAAGTGCCATCGCTCCCCTGACCTCGCGAGACGATCCTCCGAATATCCAGCCGGCGGCGAAGAGCAGGACGAAGAATAGCAAGGCGGCGGCAATGGCCCCACTGCCAAGGACATCCATCAGCGCGGGGAGGCTCCGTCCCAGGAGCAGCACGGAGAAAAGCAGCAGCGCCGCGTTTCCGATTGCCGACAGCACCCGCCCGCCAGTCTCCGCGCGGGATGGCAGCATGGTCCGGATCAAGATGCCGGCGAGCAGGGGTGCTATCATCAGCAGAAGTAGCGGCCTCGCGATCTCCCAAGGCGGCGAAGTCAGATCCGCCACGAACAGGGGAAGGACGAGCGGGATGAAGAGAATGGTTCCCAAAGCAGAGAGCACCATCACCGCGGAAGCACATGCAATGTCTCCGCGGGCCATCCTGACCACAGTGGGCAGAAACGGGGCGCCCGCCGCCCCACCGATCAAGAGCAGACCATTCGCATGTCCCTGCTGCAAGGGAATGACGCGTGTCATCAACCAAGCGGCCGCTGGCGCCAGAACAAAGTTCAACATCAATGCCATCATGACGAGGCGAACGTCACACAGAGGCCTCATGATGGATCTCATGCCGAGGCCCAGGCCAGTCGCCAGCATGCTGCTCACCAGGAAGGTGAACAACGATGCTTTCTCGATGAACTGAAGCACTTCATCCATGGGACGACGGGCGGATCACGCCATCCACCTTGGCGATGCAACGTCGTGATGAGAATAAGACCTTGGTCCCACAGCGGAGCCTGGCTTCTTCATCGCGGAGGTTCTTGTGAGATTATCGATTCGCGCCGCCGATCCACAGGGCAAGCTGACCCTTGCGCGCGAAATTGATGGATTCCCCAAGGATGCGCAACGCCTCCTCTGGCGCATGAAACCCGGATGAGTTCTCCGCCTCGACAAAATCGAGATAGAACTGTGCTTTTCGCTGGAAGTCCTGGGGCACGGTTAGCTTTTCCTGCGGCGTGTTGGCGGCACGTGCCGCCTTGAGATCTTTGATGAGATCCATCAGGGCATCCATGGCGAGGTCACGCATGCGTTGCGTGCGTTCCTGGATGGTCTCGACGCGGCTTTTGAGCTCCTCCTCCGGCCACTTATGGCAGGTCTGGCAGGCGCGGTTGATGTTCAGCATGGGACTGCGCACATGGTGGTCGCTGATCTTCAGGGCGCCCTCGCGCTTGTAGGGCATGTGGCAATCGGCACATGCCACACCCGAGCGCGCATGGATGCCCTGATTCCACAGTTCGAATTCCGGATGCTGCGCCTTGAGCACGGGCGCACCCGTTTCCGCGTGCGTCCAATCCTTGAATTGTGCGGCATCATACAGGGCAAGGATCTGTTCGACCTTCAAGCCGTTGGCCCACGGATACTGCAAACGCTTCTCGGTTCCCTTGAAGTAGTATTCCACATGGCACTGGCCGCACACGAAGCTGCGCATCTCCTGGCGCGTGGCGTCCCGGTTCACATCATAGTCCTTCACTCCCTGGCTGGTCTTCAGCGCGCGCATCCCTTCGATGAATCCCGGCCGCGAGATGCGAAGCTGCATGGACTTCGGATCATGGCAGTCAATGCACGCGACGGGATGGGTGAAGTGCTTCCTCGCCTCGGCGAAGGGCATCTGGTTCAACTTCTCAAATCCCTTCATGAGATCTCCGTCGCCCGCCTTCGTATACGGCACGACCACTGAGCCATGGCAGTGCAGGCACGTGCCAGGCTGCGCCGCCGCCTGCTGACGCCCGGTGTAGGTCTGGTCCTCGAGCATGTAGGCATGACCGCGCTCCTCGCGGAAGTCCTTCGCGAAAGCGTAGCCGGCCCACATGATCTTTAGCCGCGGGTCTTCCTCGATCCGCGACTGGGCGACGACGGAGCGCGGGTCGGCTTTCGATGGGGTGCGCGGTTCGGCCTCGCTGCCGCCGTAGCGCGTGCGCTGCTGATCCACCGTGCGGCGATAGTCATCATATTGCAGGGGGAAATTCTTCCCCCAAATGGCAGGATCCTCAATCTCGTCTGTGAGCTCCACGACGCGGAAGAAGGGGTTCTTTGCCTCTTGCTTCCGCTCGAAGATCGAAACAAGCAGGACCATGCCGAGCGCTGCCGCCACGGAGGCGAGCACCACCAACACGACGAAGACCCCGAATGGTCTGTGGCGGTAAAAGTTGAGCAAGCGGACTTTCAAGGGGAGATGACTCATGGCGAGGTGGTCAGTTGGGGTGGCCCACGCTGGAGTGGCAGCGGATGCAGGACATCTTCTTCTCCGGCGTGGTGGAAGAATTGATATCGATCTCGTGGACGATGTCCTGGTGGCACTTGCGGCATGCGTTCTCGGTGACCTGCCGGCTGCGCTCCTTCATCTGGATCGGCTCATGGAACTGGTCCGTGGTGAAGGCAAGGGAGTGGAAGAAGCCGTGCTCAGCCTTGGTGAAGTATTTGGGAATCAGTCCGGAGGGTGTGTGGCAGTCGTTGCAGGTGGCGAAAGCGCGATGGGTCGACTTGAAGTAGGCGTCCAGCTGACCCTGCATGATGTGGCAATTGGCGCAGGAAACAGGATCATCCCGCAGGTACGATGCCCCCTTGGCGTAGACGAATGTATAGCCGCCCGTGCCTGCGACGGCCCCGAGCACGAGCGCGATCACGACAGCGAGCGAGATCGTAAGCTTGGAAGCCGCCCTGGTCCGTGGCGTTGATGGTTCGGTCGTCATGCGGGTGCCAGCCCATCATGAGTGATTGCGAACGGTTATAAGAATAAGACCTTGGTCCCACACGCGGATATACCCTTGTCACGCTGATAAACTGCCCCGGCAGATGGGCTGCCGTCCGTCTCTCATATTACGGGAGCAGCATCACCAGGCGGCGCGCCATGCCGGGGCGCATGATCTATTTTTTCACGACGATCTCCCTCAGAATCTTGAGCGCGGCCTCCTGAAGCGGTCCCACGCCCCCGCCGGGCAGGAACCAGATTCCCTTGTCCTTGTCCTGGCAGTAGATGATCTCAACGCGGTCATGAGTCGTACCGTGAAAAAAGCGCGCCGAGGGATTCGCCTCCAAGAAGCCGAAGTACGTCTGACGCCACGGATGATCGAGGAAAGGAAACAAACCTTCGCCAATGGCTTTCAATTCCTCGATCGTCATAGGCCGGATGGACTGGGCGACCGCCTGACGGCGCTGTTCCATCAGTTGATTGATGTCGGGAACTTCGGTAGACATGGTGGATGTGGGTGATCTGTTCAGCTTGGTTGTGTGGTGGCGATCTGCCGCATCGCTGCTCTTGCAATGCGAGGCGAGCACTTCAATGACATGCCGGAACTCGATCCGCTCACCTCCCGGAACTAACGCACAGCCCAACCTCTGCCTATGGGACCTAGGTCCTACATTGGGTATTCGGCCCTCGCCACATGTCTCGGGGACAAGCATGCTCCAGGCGTGGATTTGAGGTGGATCGCTCCGTTTCCCACTATCAGGCCTCCTATCTCATCTCTTTCGCATCGCGGAATCCCTGGTCTTTGACCGGAAGCGTAAAGCGGAAGACGGTCCCGCGCTGCGGAAGATTTGATGCCCAAAGCTGACCGCCGTGTGCCCTGATCATGGCACGGGAGATGGACAGCCCCATTCCGAGCCCGGTTTTCTTGGTCGAGTAGAATGGCTCAAAGATCCGCTCAAGCATCTCCGGAGCCACGCCGGCTCCGCGGTCCGTCACGGAAACCTCGATGAACTCTGGACCTTCGCGTCTCGTCTCGATCGTCAACTGGCGTTCGTCCGGTGGACAATCGACCATCGCGTCGCCGGCATTCACGATCAAGTTTGATAAAACCTGCTGCAATTGGAGATGGTCGCCAATGACGGGCGGCAAATCCGGCGCGAGCCGCGTGATCACAGAAACTCCCCGCTCCACCAGGTCGCGGTGCGCCAGGAGAAGCGACCGATGAATGTCGACAGTGAGATCTCCGCTCTCCATCCGCGCCCCGCTCTTCTGCATCATGGAACGCATCCGCTCGATGATCTCGTGGGCCTTGCGGTCGGCCTCCATGATGTCCTTGAGACTGTCGCGCACTTCCTCAAGGTTCGCCGGATCGCCGTCGAGAAACCGGATGGCCGCCTGCGCGTTCGTAAGGATGGCCGCAAGGGGCTGCTTCAACTCATGCGAGAGCGAGGCCGAAAATTCTCCCAATAACGAAACACGGCTTGCATGAACCAGCTCTGCCTGATGTCTGCGCTCGCGCTCCAGTTCCTCGATCCGCTTCTGGTGCTTCCGGTGGCTGTACCACCATACAAGTGCGCCGTACAAGCCAACAGCGACGAGAACGGCCAACAACCGGAACCAAAAGCTTTGCCAAGATAGAGGTGTGGCCGCCACCGGCAGGCTGGGCCCCGGCTCACTCCACCCAGCGTCAACCACCGAGGTGGCGAGACGAAACACAACATTCCCCGGACACAAGGCCAGGGCGCTGACTCGGTTCTCTGGAAGTCCGTGGCCGACCTGCCGTGAGCGGACCATCCATGGGTTTGCCTCGGCGCGAGCATTCATTTCGGCTGCCTCGCCCGGATGTCCCATGACGAGCATCCCCATGGCTGCCAGTGCCAGAGGAGTTCCCCGGAAGCTTTGTGCCACGCACCAAAGCCAATCATGAATCATTCGCAAAAACATCTCGATTCATCATGGTTTTTTGGGCAAGCTCATTGCATGTACGCAATAGCGCGTCGACGGACCAATTGCCAGCAGCAAAACCTGATCGACCGCCAGGCGCTTTTGGTACGCCGCGCGGAAGCACGCCGAGACGCCACCCCAAAAAACCATGGCAGAAGACCAGAACCGTAAGGCGCCTCCCGCTGTCTTCACCCGCTTGACCTATCGGCGGCTGAAGCGCACCATCGTGATGTTCTTGAGGTCGCCCCACGGCCGCCGGGCGAAGCTGCTGCTGGCCTCGCTCTTCGGGTGCATGCTCTGCATCAACGGGATGAACGTGCTCAACAGTTACGTGGGGCGCTTCTTCATGTCCGCGATCGAGAAGAAGGACATGGGCGGCTTCATCTACTACGCCTGGATGTATGTGGCCGTGTTCGCCGGATCCACGGTGGTGGCTGTTTTTTTCCGCTTCTCCGAGGAACGGCTCGGGCTGCGATGGCGCGACTTTCTCACCCATCGCATCGTCACGCTCTATGTACAGCATCGCATCTACCTGCATACCGGCAGCGCGGAGGCGCTGACAAATCCGGACCAGCGCATCGCGGAGGATGTGAAGCAACTCACGGTCACCACACTCTCCTTTGTCCTGATGATCCTGAATGCCACCATGACGGTCCTCTCGTTCTCGGGTGTCTTGTGGTCCATCAGTCCCATGCTCTTCGGGGTGGCCGTGCTCTATGCCATCGCGGGCTCTCTGCTGACCATCGCGCTCGGCAGGCCGCTCATCGCCCTCAACTACAAGCAGGCCGACCGCGAAGCCGACTTCCGCGCCGAACTCATCCGACTGCGCGAAAGCGCCGATGGCGTGGCGGTCACAGGGAATGAGAGTTCCATGCTGGAACGGTTGCTGGGACGAATCGATCTGCTGGTCGCCAATTTCCAGCGCATCACGTCCGTGAACCGGAACCTGAACTTCTTCTCGACCGGCTACAACTACATGATCCAGCTCATCCCTGCGCTTTTCGTGGCGCCCCTCTTCATGCATGGAAAGGCGGAGTTCGGCGTGATCGGCCAGTCGGCCATGGCCTTCGTGACCCTGGTTGCAGCCTTCTCCCTCATCATCACCCAATTCCAGGCCATCTCCGCCTATGCGTCCGTGATCTCGCGCCTCAGCGAGTTCATGGATGAGATCGAGAAGCATGAGAAAGTGGAGCAGGCCACCGGTGTCTTGATCTCGGCCGGTACGGACCGCTTTGTCTACACCGACCTGGTCCTGCGATCGGGGGACAAGGATGGCGCCATCCTGCTCAAGGGACTGAACGCCACCTTTTCCCGCGGCACGCGCGTGCGTGTCCACAGCCAGAACCAAGCGGCCCGCTATGCCTTGTTCCGCGCTTCCATCGGACTCTATGATTTCGGTTCCGGCAGCGTGGAGCATCCGCCGAAGTCATCGCTGGCCTTTCTGCCGGAGAAGCCCTATCTGCCGCAAGGCACCGCGCGTGAGATTCTCATTCCGCCGGGCAGCGAGGAAAGCGTGAGTATCGAAGACCTCGCCAGGTTGTTCGAGGAATTGGGCCTCGCGTCCTCCAAGTTCAGGACACCCGAGGACTTCGAAGTTTCGCGCAATTGGGAGGAGGTGCTTTCCTTTTCCAAGCAGCACCTCATGTCCGTGGCGCGCGCCATCCTGGCAAAGCCACAGTTCGTGTTTCTCGACCACGTCGAGTCCGCACTCAACGAGCGTCTGTATCCCCAGGCGCTCGCTGCGCTGGCCAGCCGTGGCATCACCTGCGTTTCCTTTGGAGAAGATGGCCCTGATCCTGTGCTCCATGACGCCGCTCTTGAAATCAAGGACGATGGATCGTGGGAGTGGACGGTGATTTGAGTCTCCCCATTCACAGCTCTTGCGAGCGGTGGTGAAGAACCACCTCGTTCCCGGCACACCCTGGGTAGGTCCTAGGTCTTATAGCCGCGGGAGTAGTGCGTTTTGCAGAATAGCATGCATGCACACTCCCCTTTCGCGCGTGCAAGAAAAGTTCTCACGGCCACACATGCGCCAAGCCCCTGCGAGCCAGCGGCTTTGCCAGCTGACTGCCATCTCGATCATTGCGTGCCTGGCGGGCGTTCCATCACTGCGCGCGGAGGATACGCCGGAAATGACGGCTTTCAAAAAGCAGATCGAGGCACAGTTGGCGGAAATGAAGGCAGGCTACGAAAGCCACATCAAGGATCTCGAATCACGCGTGGCGACACTGGAATCCGACAATGCACTGTTGAAGAAGCAGAAGACAGAAGGGACGGCATCGGGGGGGAGTGATCATGCGGAGATGGCGTCTGTCAGAGACCGCCTTACCGCACTCGAAGCCACCTCGGGAAAGCCCACTCCTGAAGCGCTGGCGGCAGCCAAGGCCACCGCCGCCAACACTGAAGCGATCGAGCAAATTGAGGAGAAGCTGCGTAACAGCGTCACGGAGACACGGGACATTTATCATGACGATATGTACCTGGGGTTTGATACTTCGAAGCTCTATGACCTGGCGCGGCCTTTTGAATTTCATGGCTACCTGCGATCAGGCTTCGGCATGAATGGTGAAGGGGGAAAGATGGAAGCCTTCAAAGCCCCCGGCGCCGGCGCCAAGTATCGGCTGGGCAACGAGGCCGACACTTATGGCGAACTCAGCCTGATCAATAACTGGCTGCGGCTTGATGACCCCACCCTGAAGCCCTACGTGCGCTCGACGGTCACCGTCTCCTACAGCACCGGCAACAACTTCAGCTACGAGTCCCTCAACAACCAGGTGCAGGGCAACGACTTCGCACTGCGGGAGGCCTACGTGCAAGCGGGCAATGTGCTGGCGGGCAACCCTGACATCCGGTTCTGGGCTGGCCAGCGCTACTACCGCCGGCATGATATACACATCAATGATTTCTACTACCTCGACATGAGCGGCTATGGCGGTGGCGTCGAGGACGTGCCCTTGGGTGACTTTGGCAAGCTCGCACTCGCCTGGATCGGAGGCAGCGTCGACAACTATGCCACTGATAACGGCAACGTCGCCAAGCAGAATATCGACCTGCGGCTTTACGACATCGATGTGCCGCTGGGCAAGATGACCCTCTGGCTCGACTATTCCAGCACCAAGGGCGGCGAGGTCCGCAATGTCTTTGACGCCACGGGCGCGCCATTTTCCGTGGAGAGCTCGAGCGGATATGCCGTGGGGCTGATCCACCGCACGCCGGAGGAGAAGCTTTGGGGAGGCTACAACGAGTTCAGCATCCAGTATGGCGACGGCGCCGCCTACAACTTCGCCAGCACGCTGGATTCTTCCGGTCCGGACTTGGACGATGCCCGGCGCTTTCGGGTGACGGATCAGTTCACGATCCAGCCCTCGTCGAAGTTCGCGCTGCAGGCGGTCGGCATCTATGAAGACACGAAGTTTGGCGGGCCGGACTCGAACCAAACGTGGGCATCCTTCGGCGTTCGTCCTATTTACTTTTTCAGTGATCGCTTCAGCATGGCCCTAGAGGCGGGAGTGGATACCGTGCACAGCGACCCGCTGGGAACAGACGGACATTTGTGGAAGGTCACCCTTGCACCCCAGCTTTCGAGAGGCGGGAAGTTCTTCAGCCGCCCGGTGATCCGGCCCTTCATCACGTACGCGAAGTGGAGTGAAGATTTCAAGGGAAGTGTCGGTGGCGATGCCTACCAGGACGCCACCGACGGTCTGTCCTACGGCATCCAGGTCGAGGCATGGTGGTGAACGCGCGAAATCCCCACTTCCCCCAGACCATGGCCGAGTCCCTCATCCTTACCGCGCCGCTCTCCGGTGTCATCTATCCCCTGGAGCGCGTGCCGGATCCCGTCTTCGCGCAGAAGCTGGTGGGCGATGGCGCGTCCATCGATCCGACTGAAGGCTGCCTGAGCGCGCCCTGTGCGGGCGAAGTCCTGCACCTTCATCCCGCGGGTCATGCCGTCACGCTGCGAGCGGCGGGCGGAGTGGAAGTCTTGATGCACATCGGCATCGATACCGTCGCCTTGAAGGGGCAAGGATTCACGCCCCACGTCAAGGCGGGACAGCGGGTGGAAGCTGGGACGCCGTTGATCGATTTCGATATCGATCACGTCGCCACGCATGCGAAGAGCCTGCTCACGCAGATCATCATTGTCAACGGCGATGCGGTGCAGGCCATGGAACGCGCGTCAGGCTCGATCAAGGCAGGCGCGAAGCTGCTCACGCTGACGCTCGCCTCCGAAGGGGGCGTGGCTGTATCAGACGCAGGCGCTTCCGTCACTTCCGACGCCATCCTCGTACCGAATCCGACCGGTATCCACGCACGCCCCGCCGCGGTGCTGGCCAATATGGCCAAGAGCTTCCAGAGCGAGGTGAAACTGCTGTGCGGAGAACGCACCGCGAACGCGCGGAGCATCACGTCGATCATGGCACTCGAAGTCGGCCGTGGCGACAAGGTGGTGGTGGCGGCGAAGGGCGCGGACGCGAAGGAAGCCGTTGCAAAACTCAGCAAGCTCATCGCCGAAGGACTCGGCGATGAGGGCTGCGCCCCGGCGCCTGCTCCAGCTTCCACGACGGTCGCAAAAATCTCTGCTCCTCCTCCCCGCCCGCGCAACGCGGATCCGAATGTGCTCACGGGCGTGACAGCTTCACCCGGCTTCGCTGTGGGAAAAGTCATCCAGGTACGCCGCGAGGACATTGCCGTGGAGGAGAATGCCCCCGACAGCGAGCAGGAGAAGCAGAAGTTGTCCGAAGCCATTGGCAAGGCGCGCAGCCAGCTCGATGCGCTGCGCGCGCAACTTCACGCCAAGGCGGATCCGGCAAAAGCTGCCATCTTCGCCGCGCATGCCGAGTTGCTCGACGACCCGGACTTCCTCGACATCGCAAACTCAGCGATCGCGAAGGGCAAGAGCGCTGCCTTTGCCTGGAAAAACGCGACGAAGCTGCACGCCCAGCGCCTCGCCTCCCTGCGCAATGAATTGCTCGCGCAGCGCGCCAACGACGTGCGCGACGTGGGCTGGCGTGTGCTGGAATTGCTCACCGGCGTGAGCCGCCAGGCCCCCGTCTATCCGGAGGGCTCCATCCTCATCGCGGAAGATCTCACCCCATCCGACACCGCCACGATGGAGCGCGGCCGGGTGGTTGGCTTCGCCACGGTGCGCGGCGGCGCCACGTCACACGTCGCGATTCTCGCGCGCTCGCTCGACATTCCGGCGATCGCGGGCATTGAGCCCGCCGCGCTCGAAGTCGCCGATGGCACGCCAGTCGTGCTCGATGCCGGCAAGGGCTCACTGCGTCTCAATCCTCCGGCCGCGGAAATCGAAAGCATCCGCCAGCGCCAGACCCGGCACGAGGCGCGCCGCAAGGAGGATATCAGCCATGCGCGCGAACCAGCCGTGACCATAGATGGCAAACACGTGGCGGTCTTTGCCAACATCGGCGGGCTCAAGGACGCGGGGCAGATCCTGGAGCTCGGCGGCGAAGGTGTGGGCCTGCTGCGCTCGGAGTTTCTTTTCATGGATCGCGCGTCGGCGCCCAGCGAGGACGAGCAGACGGAGAGCTATGCCGCCATCCTGCGGGCCATTGGCCCCGATCATCCGGTGATCATCCGCACTCTCGATGTCGGCGGTGACAAGCCGCTGCCTTATCTGCCCATTCCACGCGAGGACAATCCCTTCCTGGGTGAGCGCGGCATCCGGGTGGGGCTCGATCGACCGGAAGTCCTGCGCACGCAAATCCGCGCGCTCCTTCGAGGGGCGCGCGGCGCCAGGTTGCATGTGATGTTTCCCATGATCGCGACCGTGCAAGAACTGCGCGATGCCAAAGCCATGCTGGCCGAGGAAGCTGCGGCCCTGGGTGTACCCCCGATTCCCTGCGGAATCATGGTGGAGGTGCCGGCCGTGGCGGTGATGGCAAAGACCTTCGCCGCAGAAGCGGATTTCTTTTCCATCGGCACCAACGACCTCACCCAATACACGCTGGCGATGGATCGCGGTCACCCGAAGCTCGCGGCCAAGGTGGACGCCCTGAATCCCGCAGTGCTGCGCCTCATCGCGCAAACCGTCGAAGGCGCGCATGCCCACGGGCGCCTGGCTGGTATCTGCGGGGGCGTCGCCGGTGATCCGCATGCGGTGCCCATCCTGGTCGGGCTCGGCATCGACGAACTCAGCGTCAGCCTCCCTGCCATTCCCTCCGTGAAAGCCCAGATTCGCCGCCTCACTCATGCCGCGTGCCGTGATCTCGCCCAGCGCGCGATGGCCTGCGCCACGGCAGAGGAAGTTCGCGCCCTCTGCCCCGAAACCGAAGCCTGAACGTCCATGCCCAATCTCCAAGGTGCCTTCTCCCTCCTGCAGAAAATCGGGAAATGCATGATGCTGCCCGTCTCGGTGCTGCCCGTCGCTGGCATCCTTCTCGGTGTCGGCAGTGCGAACTTCTCATGGTTGCCCGAATCCCTTTCTCTCATCATGGCGAAGTCGGGAGACGCCATCTTCGGGAACCTGCCCCTTCTCTTCGCCATCGGTGTGGCGATCGGGCTCGCTGACAACGACGGCGTGGCCGCGCTGGCGGGCACCGCGGGATACGTGGTCTTTCTCGCGGCCATGGGTGTATGCGCGAAACTGCAAGGCATCGGGGTGAAGCCGATCATGGGCATCGATTCCGTCAACACCGGGGTATTCGGTGGCATCATCGTGGGCTTGATAGCCGCGGCGTGTTTCAACCGCTTTTACAAGATCAAGCTTCCGTCGTATCTCGGATTCTTTGCGGGCAAACGGTCGGTGCCCATCATCACCTGCTTCGCGGTGATCTTCGTGGGGGCGGTTTTGAGCTTCGTGTGGCCGCCCATTGGTGGCGCGATCGAGAGATTCTCCCACTGGGCGGTGCACGGAAGACCCGCGCTGGCCTTCACCATCTATGGCCTGGTGGAGCGGGCGCTGATTCCTTTCGGGCTGCATCACATCTGGAATGTGCCGTTCTTCTTCGAGGCGGGGACCTACACTGACCCGGCCACGGGCAGCGTGGTGCATGGCGAGATCGCGCGCTTCATCGCGGGTGACCCCACGGCCGGCAACATGACGGGAGGCTATCTCTTCAAAATGTGGGGCCTGCCTGCCGCCGCGATTGCCATGTGGCGCAACGCCCGGCCTGAAAATCGCGCAAAGGTGGGAGGCATCATGATTTCCGCCGCGATCACCTCATTCCTCACTGGCATCACCGAGCCGATCGAGTTTGCGTTCCTCTTCGTCGCGCCAGTTCTCTACGCCATTCACGCGGTGCTGGCGGGACTCGCCTATTTTGTCTGCATCGCCCTGGACATCAGGCACGGCTTCACGTTCTCCCATGGATTCATCGACTATGTGGTGCTCTTCCCCAAGTCGCACGGCGCCCTCTGGCTCTTTGTCCTCGGCCCTATTTGGGCGGTGGTGTATTACAGCGTGTTCGGTTATGTGATTCGCAAGTTCAACCTCGCTACTCCCGGCCGGGAGGTGGAGAGCGATGCCGCCAAGTCGTCGCGGGAGGCCAGCGCCGACAGTTTCGCCCTGCAACTGGTGCGCGCCTTCGGCGGGCGCAGCAATATCGCCAGCCTTGACGCCTGCATCACTCGGCTCCGCGTGCAATTGCACGATGTGAGCAAGGCCAGTCCCGAAAAACTCAAGGCCCTCGGCGCCGCGGGTGTGATCGTGGTCGGTGATGGGTTGCAGGCCATCTTCGGAACGCAGAGCGAGAACCTGAAGACAGAGATGCAGCAGTACCTCAAGACAGCCGGGCCTGAAGCCGATCAGGTGGAAGCGCCCTCCCCTGTCAAGGCGTCGCCGGCCGCGGGTGTGGTCGCGAAGTTGCTTGATCCGGACGCCGCGCGCAAGGTGGCTGCCTGGCTCGCTGCGCTCGGTGGCGCGGGGAATATCGAGCGCGTGGATGCCTGCGCGGAAACGCGGCTGCGCGTGGTGCTTCGCGACGACACGCGTGCCAGTGAATCGGCCCTCCTCGCGGCGGGTGTCGAAGCGGTGGTGAAGCCTGGCGCCAGGACCATGCATCTGCTTGCCGGGCTCAATGCCGATCAATACGCCGCCGAACTCCGCGGCCAGCTTGCGGCGTCTGCCTGATCGAAGCCGGCGCGTCGGTTAGCTCAGCAGAACCACGAGCTTGTCCTGCCCGCCGCCGATGAGACGCGGGGTGATCGAGTCCATGGCGACGCGAACTCCGCCGGTGCGGTAGGCATTGTCTTCTCGTGTGTATTCAAGATCCACGCCGTTCAGCTTGATGGCGAGCGGCCCGGCCCCTTTGGCGAGGACCTGATACGTCACCTCCACCTTGTGCCCGGCCAGTGGCGTTTCGACCTTCAGTCCATCGAGCGACTGCGGAATCACGGGATCGATCACGAGCGAGGACCATTCCTGGCGAAGGCCGAGGAAGCACTGCATGATCAACCGTACGCAAATACCTGCGCCACTGGAGTACACGCGCCAGCCGCCTTCGAGCGGGACCTCGCCGCCCTTCACCTTGTCATAGTCCTCGAAGGCTTCGTACCGGTCGGCGAAGGCCGCGTCGGAACTGGAGAAGTAGCAGTTCGCCTGGCGCAGCGTGGCCGACGGAGCGATGTCGCGCAGGACGATCGGATTGATCTGGCTGAGCGCATGGAAGAACGCATCGGCATCTCCATGACGCGCCAGCGCCTCGCAGTAGCGCAGGTGCGCGTGTGTATACATGATGCCGATCTCGCGGCCGAAGTAGCTGGCGCTCTCGGCGCGCTGAAAATACTTCTGGATACCACCGTGATATTCCAGCGGCCGGTCGAACAGATGCACGCCATCGGGACCGAGCAAATGCTGCCGTATAAGCTCAAGATGGGCCTCCGCCTGCTGCGGGCTGAACATGTCATTGATGATCGCGTGGATCATGGGCAGCACGCTATAGGACAGACTGGTGGCGCGGTCCCGAGGGTGCAGCAAATGATCCGTCTTTCCGTTCGGGTGGAAATAGGCGAGGCCCGCGACCACGCCATCCGCCACCAGGAGACGCTGAAACTCCTCCATGATGGTTGCCGCCATGGCCCGCAATTCCGTGGCACGCTCGGTGCTTCCGAGGCGTTGCAGGGCATCCGCCAGGGTCATGAACGTCTGGTAGTTCAGCGTGACGGTCCAGGAGCTGCACAGGCGCTCGCGCATCTCCGGCCTGGCCGGCTGCAACGAGTCGTTCCAATCGCCATGGCCATACGCGGCCAGGTGTGTGCCCTCGATGACCCGGCGCCGTATCAGTTCAATGGCACGGTCCATATGCACACGCACCGTCGCTTTCTCCGCAGCTGCGTCACCTTCGGCATGAAAGAAGGGAAGCACCTCATCGAGCAGGGCACCATCACCGGTGGCCGAGACATACTGGGCGAGCGCGAGCACGGGCCAGTACACGATGTCCCCATGCGAGTCGCCCGGCCTGATGTTGCGCTCGCGGTCGAAGAACATGAACCATTGCGGCCAGTCACCATCCACGTTCTGCTGCCGGTACACACGGCAGAGCAGATCGCGAATGGGTGCGGTGCGACCGAGCGCCAGCAGCAGTTCCAGCGGCCCTTGGCAGACGTCGCGCGTCCCCCACCCTCCTCCCGAGTACTGTTCGAGTCCGCGTGGCGAGAGGTAATGCACGAGCGCGTTGTGGATGAACCACGGGAAGATTTCCGCGGTGCGCGCCGCAGTCGACGCCAGCGGACTTCCCTTCGGCGCATGCAACTGCGATGCCCCTCCGAGGGAATTCCACAAGCCCTCACCCGCGGGTGAGGATTCCACGAGGCGCCCCTCCATGACGATTCCGGCGGCCCGCGTGGGCTCCGTCACCAGGCACAGGTAAGGCTGGTTGCGAGACACGGCATCCGGGAACAGCAGTTCATCGCCACCGATGGTCCGCCACGAGCAATCGCTGGAAGGAGTGACGAGGAATCCGCCTTTGGGAAAGCGATATCCCACATCGCAATCCGGAACGGCTCCCACAAAGATGCCTTGTCCTCTGCGCTCCCAGAGCGCGGGCAGGGAACGGCTTCCGTCGTCTCCATTCATGGACACATGATGAGCGATGAGAAACTGTGTAGGTTCCCCTTCGCGCACCGTGATGGTGAGGCTCAAGGCATGCCGCTCATCGGGCGCCTGAGACACCATCTCGATGAGTCCACCGGCATGTTTGTAAATCCAGCGACACTCCTCCGGCGACATCTCGAACGCTGATGGAACGTCGAGGAGGCGCCAGCCATCCGGAAGCATCACAAACACCCGCTGGCCGTAACTGCGAAACAGCCCGAGGTAGGTGTGGCACGTCGAGAGGAATCGATTGATGCTCACATGCCCCTGCGTCACCATCGAGTGAAACACGCCGTTCATCCACGCCGTCGACGTGAGGGCCGATTCATCGGGGGTGAGGGCACTGCCGGTGCGCAGCAGGTGGCCGTGGGGACGCAGCACGTGAAGTTCCTTGCCCTTGAGCACCACGTGGCTTCGCTCGCGCGTGAAGTAGGAAAGCAATTCTCCATCCTTGTATTCGGGATGGCGGGGAGTCCCCCCCAGAAGAGAGACGACTGTAGCTTCGTCCAGCTCCTCCGTCTCAAGCGGTGGTGCACTCGCGAAGAGACTGGACGATCGCGAGAGCGCCGCTTCGGCTGGCTTCGTCCACGTGGGTGGCTGCGACTCCGGCAGGGCCAACGCGGCGGCGATCATCGTCGAATCCTCCTTCGAAGTGGCGGATTGCTTGTCGGCAACAAAGTATCCGAAAAATCCGCTCTGCGCCTTTCCTCCCGGCGCCAGCACCAGGGGTGCATCCTGGATGGATACCATCGAGTGCTCGTGCTGCAGTCGTTCGCCGGACAGTCCATCGGCGAGGGCCGGGGGAAGTTCTCCGGCGCGTGAGGCGAGCCCGTGGAACTGGAGAGCATCCGTGGCGTAGGCGACGCCGCGTCCGAGCGAGCCGATCACGGTACACGGACAGCGCCCCCCCATCGATTGATTCTGGCGTGATGCCACCGAGATTCCCCGCTCGGGATGAGTGAGGGCGCTGTGATCGATATACTGGCTCACGTAGTATTCGTTGAGCCGGATCGCACCGTAGTGCGCGAGTCCGATGTCCTGAGTGTGGATGAGGTCACACGCGATCTCGGTGCCTCCGGCGTTCTGCAACTCGACATGCCAGAACCAGGCCGGTGCGGACTTCGCGAGAACGAAGCGCACGCGATACTTGAGTGGGCCCAGTGATCCATGCGCGGTGAATCCGTGTTCCTCCACTGCCCAGGACCCAGCGCCAACCGGACCGAGCATGGGTGAGGTCTTCACCGACCCGCCGAGGCAACGCAGGTGGATGTTCGTCAGGCCGCCGTCCATCTCGTTGCCGAGAAAAAGATTCAACATGATGTCGCCGTGATCCATGCGGCGGATGGAGCCGTTGGCGTTCAACTCCACGCTGAGGCCGGAAGGGCTGGCGATGCGGATTGGGAAATTTGTGGGGGTCATGGCTCAGGCTTCGTGCGACAGATGCGTGGTGAGCTTCTCCTGCGAAATCGGTTTGCCGAAAGTGATGACGGCACGCGCCGGGAGCTCGTTGATCGTGGCCTCGCGTTCGCCGAAAGTGGAGACTGATTCGCCATTTACCGTGAGAGACCGGATGGCGCGTGCCCCGGGAGGACGCACCACGAATCCGCCGCGAGGCAGGCGCAACTTTCCGCCGATTTCCACCAGCAACTTCCCGTCCGGCTCGCGTTTCATGGAGAGATCGAGCGCGCCATGCCAGGTCGGCAGTCCACTCACGGAAACGCCGTTGCGAGCGCTGAGCCAGCGATCATCCACGCCCGCTCCGACAATGAGCGCATCATCTGACTCGCGCTCATAGGCGAAGAGGCAGGTGAAGACCAGCATGTACTCGGAGGCGATCCATGTGTGCGGCACATCGCCGAGGTGCCCCGGGCTGCGCGGATTCTTCCAAGAGATCTCGGGCCACTGATTCCAGTGACGCGGCCTTCGATCGGAGAGGAAGAATTCGAGGAGTTCCAAAGCCTCCGCGCGCCGGCCGAGATGGACCAGCGCGCCGATGATGCGAATCTCGTAAGCGGTGTAGTTGTTCCAGGGCATCGTGCCGCCGTGCTTGCGGCGGAAGTCGCGCACGAAATGCGCGAACATCTCATCGAGAGGCTTCGCGGGCAGGTGGGCCATGCCTTGCAGGAGCGTCACGGCATTCGACGTGGCCGTGGGGTCAAAGTCGGCCCACTCCACGGAGCCAGGCACATAGCCCAGATTCTTGTCGGCAATGACCTTGGCAATGGAGGCACACAATGTCTCACTGAACGAGCAGGCGAGCGCATCAAAGTCACGCGCTTCACTTTCGTGTCCCAACACCGTCGCGATTGCCGCGGCATCTCTCAACCCCCGCAACGCCCAGAAATCATCCCAATACGCGTGCACCGGATGCGCGAGATACCCTTCATGACTGGCCGATTCCGGCAGCAGTCCGTAGCGCGCCAGTTTGTCCGGCTCCTGATACTCGGCCGTGAGGCGTTCGGCACGGAGCTTCTCAATGAAGCGGGCCGCCTTGAGCGCGTAGGGCCACATGTCCTGAAGGAATTTGCGATCTCCCGTGAAGCGGAAGGATTCCATCACGCCGTAAATGAGCTGGCCATGGCTGTCGTGTTCCACCAGCCAGTCCGGGCCAAGGCGATCGACACAGCAGGGCACGAATCCGTCATCGCGCTGATAGGGCGCGAACCAGCGCACAAATTCAGGAAGCGCCTGCTTGTCGCCAATGCGCAGGAGCGCCGCGCCCATGATGACGCCATCGCGAATCCACGAGCGCGTGTAGCGCCGGGGCCCGGGTTGCAGCGCGGGACCGTCGCGATTGATGAGGATCTGGCCCGCCGCAGTCCGGAAGGTGTGCGCTGCCTCGCGGGCGGTGCCGCGTGGAACCTGGAAGGAGACGCTTCCGAGCCGGTCGCGCATCACGCCTGCCGCCTCTTTGAATCGCGCCGCTCCGTCAGTCGAGGCGAGATCGCGCAGTTGCCTCGTGCTCATGTGCCGCTTGAATCCGAACGGCACCGCCACATAGACCTCACGCGTGTCTCCCGCAGGAATGGTGAGATCGAAGCGCATGGCGCCGGAGGCGAATCCAAAAGCATCACGCACACTTTTCTGCGACGGCAGTTTCCCCTCGGCGAGATAATCGGTGATCGAGCCCTGCTCGAACGCGGCCGCTCCGAAAGCCGCCGGCTTCGAGAGAGGCACTGCCCATTTGTCGCGATTGATCTGTGCGGCTCCGCCCTTCCAGGTGAGTTCGCGGATCTTACTCACGCCTCCGAGTCCCGGCCAGGGCTGCGTGCCCTGCGCGATCTGCCACGGTGGATTCACCTGGTACGGACGCACCGCCACAAAGAGTCGCACCTTCAGCGGCTTGCGGCTCGTGTTTCCCACGCGGTAGCGCACGTATTGCACCGCCTGGGTGTCGCGCCCCGTGGCGAAGGCCGTGGTTTCGAGCGACAATCCCTTGAGTTGCCATGACGCGGACGGAATCGCAAGGCCGTCCTCTTCCTGTCGGACCGACCGTTTCGCATCGGCCCAGGTGAGGAGCCCGCCGTTGGCGTGAAGGAAAGGCTCGAGGGTGAAGGTGCCCATGTCGGGCTCCACCAATCCCTCTTCATTGATCAACGCGCTGGAGCGCCCTTCCGGCACTCCGGAACAGGTCCAGTAGCTCTGCTCGCGAAGGAGCCATCGCGGGTAGTGTCCTTTCGGACCGCGCGCGGCGACCTCATGCATGAAGTCGACTTCTGAACGCGCGAAGTCGTAAGGCTGCACCTCGACCTTCCGGATGGCAGCCGGACCCTTGAACTCCAAGCGCAGGTGCCTGGATTCCCCCTTGGGAAGATAGATGAAGCTCCTTGCGCCTTCCGCGCTGCGCGAACGGTGGAGAGTGCGCCATTTGCGGCCGTCATCGGAAGCTCGCACATCAAAGACGCGCTTCGCTGGGAGCGGCGCCCAATCGATGATGAGACCTCCGTACTCGCGCGCCTGATGGAAATCGAATTGCAGCCAGGGCTCCGAATCGCGCGGCGCGCTGCGCCAGCCGGACTTTCCCTTTGAGGAGAGCACGGAGGAGGCGTCGCCCCCCTTGGCGCTGTTCGAGGCGGTGACAACCGGCGCCTTGCGGCATGTGCGATCTTCGAAGCGAAAGTCCTCGATCCAAACCGTGCCCTTTCCGCCCGGAGGTGCGCTCATGACGAACTCGACCGCGCCCAGCTTTCGCAGCGTGCCGCCACCCGCCGGCCCCCAGGCAAAATCAATCTGGCTGTTCTTCAGGTCAATGGAGCGGGGCTCGAGCTTGAACTCGAATTTCTCCTCCTGCCATCGCCAGACGTTCTTGCCACTCGGGTCCGCCAGCTTGAATTCGAGCTTGTTCTTCGGCGCATCACCCCGCACCTGGAAACTGAACACATAAGCTTCTGGCAGACGCAGTTTGAAAACCTTGCGCGCAACCACAAAGCCGCCACCGCCCTTGAAATCAAAATCCATGCGCAGCGCCCTGCCGTGCGCTCCCGATTCACTGGTGAGCTCGAGTTTCGCCTCGCCGGATGCGACGGGCAGCCAGCTTCCGGCGTCGGCGAAATCATCTACGGTGTATGCTTTCATGCGAAATGGAGACACGAGCTTGTGGCGGCATCACTCGAACCTCGCAGGCTGTCCCGTGGATGACAAGACCGCACGCCAGAGTTCACCATCTGTTTCCACCCGCTTGCTGCCCCGTGCGATCAGATCGATGGGAACATGGACATAGTGCCCGTGAAGGTAGGCGATGATGAGGCCAGTCCTGCCGGACATCGCCGCATGGACGGCGTGATCCCCGAGCCGGTCACAGAGCAGACCGTCCTCCGTGTTCGCGGGGCAGCCGCGAATTTGATAACTCGGGTCGAAATAGCGCAGCGTCATCTCCATGTTACGGGATTTGAAATAGCTGTTAAACGCGTCGCGCAGGTGGAACCCGATGTCCTGCAGCTTCTTGTTTCCGGAAGCGTCCTTCTCACCCGATGCGCCGAGCAGTTCTTGCCCCGCCCCTTCGGCAACAACCACGACCGCGTGATTCTTCCTTTTCAACCGCTTCTCGAGGGAGGCGAGGAATCCGCCCGGCCCTTCCAGCGCGAATGGCACCTCCGGCACCAGGCAGAAGTTCACATCCTGACTGGCCACCGTGGCGGCCGCGGCGATGAATCCTGCGTGGCGGCCCATGAGCTTGACCAGGGCCACTCCATTGTCCACGCTCCGCGCTTCGGTATGCGCGCTCTTGATCACGCGCACCGCTTCAGCGACTGCCGTGCCGAAGCCAAAGGTCCGCGTGACGAAGCGCACGTCGTTGTCGATCGTCTTGGGGATGCCCACCACGGCGAGTGCGTGCCCCCGCTTTTGCGCCTCTTCGAAGAGGGCGTTGCCACCTCGCTGGGTGCCATCGCCACCCACGGTGAAAAGCATGTTCACCCCTTTGCTGATAAGAAAATTCACTGCCACCGTCATATCCACCGGCCCGCGCGAGGTGCCCAGCATGGTGCCACCTTCCGTGTGGATGTCCTCGACAATGTCATCCGTGAGTTCAATCGGAGGCTTGCCTCGGGAGGGGTCGAGCCCCTGGTATCCGCCACGGATGCCCAGGACGGACGTCACACCATAGCTGCGGATAAGCTCGCGTGTCACCGAGCGGATGACGTTGTTCAACCCCGGACACAAGCCGCCGCAGGTGACGATGGCTGCGCGCGCATTGGCCGGATCGAAGAATAGCTTCTTCCGGGGCCCCGCCTTCTCGAAAAGCAGCATATCGTCCGGAGCCTTGCCATCCGGCCAGCTCACATCCGAGGGCATGTACGTTTCGCGGGAGTCGCAGAACGGGATGGGCGAATCAAAGCGGGCTTCTCCCAGTTGGGTGATGTTGGAGATTTTCATGAGAAGAGGATGATCGCCAGCACCTGGGCAGACATGATGCGCAGCAATGTGGTGAGCGGGAACACGGTGGCGTATGCCACGGTCGGCGCGTCGCTCCCCGCCGTGTTCGAGGCGAAGGCGAGTGCGGGCGGATCGGTCATGCTCCCGGCGAGCAGACCGCTGATGTCCATGAAGTTCATCTTCAATACGGCGCGGGCAAATACTCCCATGATCATCAACGGCAGCACAGTGACGCAGGCGCCAGCGATCAACCACTTCAAGCCAGTCGCACTCAGGACGGTCGCGAAAAACTTTTCTCCAGCAGCCAGGCCCACGGCGGCGAAAAAAAGCGCAATGCCGAACTCACGGAAGGCGAGGTTGGTATTCACGGGCATGTGCCACACCTGCCGGCCAATGCGGCCCACACGACCGAGAATCAGCGCCACCAGGAGCGGTCCTCCCGCCAGGCCGAGTTTCACGGGCTGAGGAAAGCCAGGAATCGGAATCGGCAGTGTGCCGAGCGCAATGCCCAGCGCGATGCCGATAAAGAATGGGATGAAGTGCGTCTCGTTGAGTTCCTTGAGCGAATTGCCGACTGCCTTCGCGGCCTTGTCGAGATCTGATGCGCCACCCACCAACTGCAACTGGTCGCCGAACTTCAGGCGCAATCCCGGGACTGCCGTCATTTCCATATCCGCACGCGTGACACGCGTCACGGCCACGCAGAAACGGTGATCCAGATTGATCTCTCCCACCGTCTTCCCCAAGACATCCCGGTCGGTGACCACGATCCGCCGGTAGGTGAGGTCGCCACCAGCCATCACCATATCCTCGTCATCCCGTTGACCGATGACGCGCTCCATCTTGTCGAGAGCTGTCGGCGTGCCCACCACCGACACGAGATCACCACAGTGGAAGACGGTTTCGTCCGTGGCCACGCTGGTAACGGTGCCGTGCCGGACACGCGAGAAGGTCACCCGGGATTCCAGACGACCCGGAAGGGACTTAAGGCTCACGCCCTCGAGATTCGGATTCTTCACCACGAACGTGCGCCGCTCGATAGGCTCCTGCCGGCCTCGTGATTGCGCAATATACTCTGCAGCTTCATGGGCGGCGTCGACACGAAGGAACTTCTTGAGCAGCAGCAGGGTGCCGATGATGCCAACGATAGCCGTGGGATACGAGACCGAATAGGCCAGCGCGGGCAGCGCGAGCCGTTCAGCACTGATCCCTGGAAACGTTCCAAGCGTCTGGCTGCCGGCGCCCAGCGAGGGCGTGTTGGTGGATGCGCCGGAAAAGATGCCGAGCACGGCGGCGGGATCGAAGCCTGCAATCCATCCCGCCAGCGGCGCTCCGACGGCGCCCAACACGACAACGGCCGCCGCCAGGAGATTCAGCTTCGCTCCCTGCTGACGAAGCGCCGCAAAGAAGCCTGGCCCGAGTTGGAGGCCGATGGTGAAGACAAAGAGGATGAGTCCGAATTCCTTCACGAAGTCGAGCGTATGGTGGTCCACCGCTTCACCGAAGTGCCCCGCCAGAATTCCCGCGAAAAGCACCCCCGCCGTGCCCAGACCGATCCCTCTGAACTTCAAGCTGCCCAGTGCCATTCCAAGCACGCAGACGCACGCCAGTACACCCACGGTGTGGGCGACAGGTTGTGTCTCGTGGAGATTGGACAGCCAGCTCATGGCGGTAGCGTCGCCACCATGACTCAACCTGCGCCAGAGAAACTATCGGACCTTGGTCTTACCGCCCGAATCCTCGGGTGCATGTCTGTCCTCCAGGGTCAGGATGACATGGACCACGCCGTCGCTCCTGGATAGTGTCATCGGCAGTCCACTGGTGGCGAACACCCGCAGCATGGCGGAGTTGTGGGGCAGCACCTCGGCTTCAAAGCGGACGATTCCCCGCTCCCGGGCGATCTCGGCAAGGTGGGCCAGCAAGCGGCGGGCGATGCCCTGCCCATGAAAGTCCTCCTCCACGGTGAATGCGACCTCGGCGGCGTGCTTGCCCAACCGGGCATAGCTCCCCGACGCAATGATAATCTCGCGCCCGTTTTCGACCAGGGTGGCCACCAGCGCGACACGAGAGTCAAAATCCATCTCACGAATCAGCCGATGATCATTCTCGGTCAATTCTGCCTTCGCTCCAAAGAAACGGGTGCGAACGGTCTCCTGCTCCAGCTTGGCGAAGGCCTCAGCCATGCGTGCGCCGTCGTCGGGCCGGAGAGACCTGACCTCGACCTCCCGCCCATCGCGCAGGGTGATGCGCGCGGAAAAGTGGCGTGCATCAATCATGCGGTGACTCAGACCTTGGGCGCCGCGCTTTTTACTTCGGCGCTCGCCCCCGAAGCGTAGGCCTCGAAGTTCTTGTTAAACAGGCCCGCGAGCTTTCTTGCGGTCGCTTCAAAGGAGGCCTTGTCCGCCCAGGCGTTGCGAGGGATGAGTATCTCAGAAGGAACACCGGGGCACTCCGTCACCACCTCGAAACCAAAAATCGGGTCTGTCTGGGCCTTTGCCTTCGCCAGTGAGCCATCGTGGATGGCGTCGATGATGGCCCGGGTGTTCTTGAGGCTGATGCGCTTGCCGACCCCATGACCACCGCCGCCCCAACCCGTATTCACGAGCCACACGCGCGCATGGTGCTTGCGCATCTTCTCTGCCAGCAGTTCGGCATACTTGCTGGGATGCCATACGAGGAATGGCCCGCCAAAGCAGGGTGAGAACGTGGCCACCGGCTCGGTCACACCCATCTCCGTCCCAGCCACCTTCGCAGTGTAACCGCTGATGAAATGATACATCGCCTGCGCGGGCGAAAGCGCGCTTACGGGCGGCAGCACGCCAAACGCATCACACGTGAGGAAAATCACGTCGGTCGGATGGCCCGCCACGCAGGGCACCTTCGCATTCTGGATGAACTCGATGGGATAAGCGCCACGCGTGTTCTGCGTGATGCTGGTGTCCGTGTAGTCCACATCGTGATCGCCATCGAGCACCACGTTCTCGAGCACAGCACCGAACCTCAAGGCCTGAAAGATGTCCGGCTCGTTCTCGGGCGTGAGGTTGATCGCCTTGGCGTAGCATCCGCCTTCAATGTTGAAAATCCCATCGTCGCTCCAGCAATGCTCGTCATCCCCGATGAGGTAGCGCTTCGGATCTGCGGAGAGCGTGGTCTTCCCTGTTCCGCTGAGGCCAAAGAGGAGCGATGACACACCGGTCTTCTTGTCCGCAGTCGCCGAACAATGCATTGAGAGCACTCCACGCCCTGGCGCGAAGTAGTTTGCCACCGTGAAGACCCCTTTCTTCATTTCACCGGCGTATTCCGTACCCAGGATCACCAGCGCCTTCTCCTCGAGGTTGAGATCGATGCTTGTCGTGGACCCCATGCCGGTGGTCAACCGGTTCGCCGGAAAGGCGCCCGCGTTGTAGATCACGAAATCGGGATCGCCGAACTTTGCGAGTTCGTCCTTCGTCGGCCGGATCAGCATCGTGTGCATGAAGAGCGCGTGGTAAGGGCGTGAACAAATCACGCGCACCTTGATGCGATACTTCGGGTCCCAACCTGCGAAGCCGTCGAAGCAGTAGAGGCGTTCGCGAGTGTTCAGATAGTCCAGGGCACGCTGGTGATTGATCGCGAAGGTGGCTGCGTCCATGGGCACATTCACCGGTCCCCACCAGATGTTCTTCTCGGATTCTGGGTTCTTGACCACGCGTTTGTCCTTGGGTGAGCGGCCGGTCTTCGCGCCGGAAAAAGCGACGAGCGCGCCATTCTCGGCGATGCTCGCATCCTTTTCATAGCGAATCGCATGCTCGTAGAGCGCGCTGGGAGACAGGTTGTGATGCACCTCACCGACAGTGAGGCCGTGAGCTTTGAGATCAAACGAGACAGTGGGGTGTTTGCTCATGGCAGCTTTGGTTGCTCCCACGATGGCAGAACCCCTCCCTCTTCCTCTATGGGACAAAGGTCTTACCCTTCTTTGCGAGTGTGACGCAGCAGCTCAGGTGGGAGCCGGGTTTCATGCATTCGAAGCGATGCTTTCCTGCACACCTAGTCATCCATGTCCGGTGATTCACCACTCGCGGGCAATACAATCTGAAACGATGCACCGCCGCCAGGGGCGTTCGCCGCGCTAATTCTCCCGCCATGTGCTTCCACGATGGACCGCACGATGGCCAATCCCATTCCCAACCCATCCTTTTTGGTGGTGTAGAATTGCTCGAAGAGCCTCTCCCGCACTTCTTCGGAAATGCCCGTGCCGTGATCGCGGACAGCGACGCAAACTGACGCCTCACTTTCCATCCGGGTCGTGATCTCCACCTTTCGCGTGGCCACGGGCGCTTCGCGCATCGCATGAAACGCGTTGTCCACGAGGTTGATGAGGACCTGCTGCATCTGGACCGGATCGGACTCCACGGGGAGGAGATTCTCGGCCAGCGACGTCACAACTTCGCACGAATAGGCCTCTGCGTCGGGCCGGAGCATGAGCGCCACACTCTCCGCCACCTTGTTGATCGAGACCCTGCCGCGCATGGCGCTGCCTGATTTGATGGCGTTGCGCACGTTATGGATGATGTCTCGTGCCCGCCGGCTGTCCCTCCCCACCGCGGCAAAGATCTCGCGGAAGGTGCCGGGCTCGACCTCTCCTCCGTCGATGAAACGCACGCCGGCACTGGCATTCGCCAGGATGGCCGCCAGCGGCTGGCCGAGTTCGTGGGCAAGTGACGCGGTCATTTCGCCGAGCAGACTCGCACGGCCAAGGGCCTCGATTTGCTCACGCTGGCGCCTCGCCTCCTCCTCCGCGCGCTTACGAGGAGAAATGTCCACGACCGTGGCCAGGGCCATCATTCCGCGAGGCATCTGGACGGGGTTCAGACCGACTTCGATGGGAAACTCACTTCCATCTTTTCGGCAGGCGAACATTTCTCTCTCCGTGCCTTCCATGATCCTGTTCCGCAGTGCTGCCAGGAAGTTTGTTCGACCCGTCTCGATCTGTGTCGCGAATCGGACAGGCAACAGCGTCTCGATCGGCTGCCCGATCAGCTCGTCGCGTTGATAACCGAACAGTTCTTCGATGTGAGCATTCACCAGGACGATGAGACCGCGATCATCCACCAACAGCGTGCCACTGGGCGATGCTTCAGTCGCCATGCGGAAGAGTTCCTGCGCCTCCTTTCGCTCTGTCACGTCCATTGAAATGCCGTTCAAGCGGATCGGGCTTCCCTTCTCGACTGGCAGGCAACGGCCTCTTCCGCTGATCCAGCGGATGGTCCCGTCCTTGAGGAGGAGACGATATTCCATTTCGTATTCGCCCTTTTCATGAATGGCGCGATCGACGGCCGCATCCCGCGCTGCACGATCCTCCGGATGCACCCTGGCGCTGAGCGATGCACGATTCACGATGTCTCCCGCATCGAACTCGAAAAGCTCCCGCATCTTGTCGGACACCGCAAGTTCGCCCGTGGCTGCGTTCAATTCCCACACGCCCAGGTGGGCCGCTTCCGCGGCGAGAGCCACTCGTTCCTCGCTTTTGCCCAGCGAACGTTCCGCGCGGCGGCGCCGCAAGAGGTTCGCGATGAGCGCTGAAATGAGCAGCCCCTGCGCCGTGCACACAGACACCACGCTGATGATCATGATCCGGTGCTGCTGCCAGAGCGTGGGTGCGCGAAAAAGCACCGTGCTGCCCGGTGGCAGACTTGCTTCAGCGATCTTCCATTTCTGCAGTTCCCGCCAGTCATACCGCGGGGGCAAGGCCCCGATGATCTTCGGGGGAATGCTCGACGCTGGTTCGCCATGCAGGATGCGGATCGCAATGCGGGCGGCCTCCACGCCTTCGGTTTCGCCCTGGTAAAGACGCCCGCCCACGATTCCGAGGCCCAACTGATGCAGATAAATGCCACTGCTGGGTGCGTTGGCCACGGCGTTAATCCGCTGGAGCACTTCGTCCGCATTATGGGTGACACCGGACGCGTCTCGCATCATCAGGACGTGAAGGATGAACGAGTGGGGCGGCAGGCTCCTGGTCCGTTCGAGGATTTCGCTGAGCGAAAGGTCATTGAGGAACGTGAAACGCACGCGACCTTCGAAAGGCTGAAAATCCTTGCGAAAGGCCTCGGCCCAAAATTGCTCGAGCGGCGAGGCCCCGATCACCACGGCGATGTGATTCGTCTCCGGGGCGATGCGCAAGATATCCTCCACCAGTCCAGGCACGTCGAAGGACTCCCCCACGAAGGTGGCGTTGTGCTTGAGCGCTTCGACGGGCAGCCGGCGCTGGTCCATGCCCGCGTAGATGATCGGCGTTGCCGCGGGAAAGAGGCGGTCGCGATGGTTCGCGACGAAAATGCACGCGGGTGAGCCGATCGGCACCACCAGATCCGGCTGCCACTTGGACTGGCGCTTGCGCATCAGATCGACCAGGGCCTCCTCCATGTCGAGCGTGGCGTAGCGCGCCACATCCAGCGAGACCTCGTCGAGATCGACCGGTTCCCCCATTTTCGCGCTCAATTCCGTCTCGAAGGCGGTGGAGTGAATGGTGAATGGAGGCGCCGCGCTTCCGAAGGAATGGACCACGAGGACTCGCTTCGGCGTGGCCGCCATCAGCGAAACCGAGGACAAAAGAAGGCCGCAGCAGGCAGGCGCCAGAGCCGTCCAAAAGCCCTGTTTTGTGCTGATGAGCATTCCCACGTTTGCCCGCGCCTTTGTCGGGAGTCAATGGTGATGGCGTTCAGCGCGTATCGTCTTCGCGGCACCGGCTTACTTCGGCTGCGCGGCAGGTGGTTTGATGGGTGGCGGAGTGCGCGTGACTTCCGGAATTTTCGCAGGCTCTCCCGCTGGCGCGGGCTCGTGCATGCGCACAAGAAGCCATGTTTCCGTGCGCGTCCCATTGCCCGTGTAGTGCAGGGTGACCGTGGCGACGTCCTGCGTGAAATTCGCAAGATTAGTCGTGCAAAGGGTCGACCGGTTATCGCCGATGCGCCAGGCGGCGATCTGGGTCTTCTTGTCCACCTGGCCCGTGATGGGGCGTTGATCGCCGCTGATGGTGTTCTGATACCCGCCGGTGAGCACACCCTCTTTGTTTACTGAGATCTGGAAAAACATATTCGGATCTCCCCTCTCCTCCTGCACCAGCGCGAAGACACCCAGCGGCAGCCACTCTTCGGGCTTGCCCTCCGCGGGTGGGGCGGGTGGCGGCGCCTGCTCCATGGTCGCTGCCGTATCCATGATGGGCTGCGAGTATTCACTGTCCGGATAGGGCTGGTTATCGACATATACCGTCTCGCCCTCGTAGATCACGTTCACGCCGTAGTCGACGTACACGGGCGCGGGAGCGACGGGATAAATCCATGATGACAGCGTCCCCCATGCGCAAGGCCGCCACCACCACCATGGATTCACCGGAACATGGCCGAAGCCCAGGTAGCCGCCTGCCCAGCCGCAGCGGCCCCACCACCGATCATCGAAGACATCGTCATAGTAATCGCGGGCCTTATCCCACACTTCATCGGCACGATCGAAGCGATAATCCCACATGTCATTCCGGTGTTGCTGCCAGTCTTCGCGATTCTGGTCGCGCCAGTTCTGGCGGTCGTTTCGCGCACTCTGCAGTTGGTCCCAACGCTGGGTCCGGTTGTTCTGGAAATTGTCGCGCCGCTGCTGGCTCTGTTCCTGCCAGTTGTTCCAGGAATCGTGCCGGTTGTCCACGCGCTGATGCCATTCCTCGCCACGGTTCTGCGAGCGGTCTGCCCAGTCAGGACGCTGCTCCGGCCGCACCGGCAATTGCTCGGGCCGCTGCCTTCCGCCGCCGCCCGCACCGGGACGCTCACCACCTCCAGGACGGTCGGCGATGGCGGGAAGTTGTGAAATGGCAGCGCCAGCACCGATGCCGCCCGCGACGCCTAGAAAGTTGCCGAGATCACCCTGGCTCGGGCGCTGCGACGGCTTCGTGCCGCTGCCGGGCTTGCCAGCGATTCCGCCTCCCGTACCGGGCTGTCCGGGCAACTGCGACGGTCGTGTGCCTCCTCCGGGCTGCGAGGGCAACTGCGACGGTCGATTTCCTCCGGTGCCAGGCTGTCCCGGCCTGGCTCCAGGACTCCCAGCGATACCTCCGCCTGTTCCGGGCTTTGCAGGCAGTTGCGTTGCGCCGCCTGCGCCACCGGGCCTGGAGGTGGAGGGAAGTTGTGATGCCGTGCCTCCACCCGTGGATGGTCGGGTGCCAGCCGAAGGCCGGGAGGTCGCGGGCAGTTGCGATGCCGTGCCTCCACCCGTGGACGGCCTGGCGCCAGCCGCGGGTGGTGTGGCTGGCTTCGTGGGCACGCGCCCTCCGGTTGAAGGCTTGCTGCCGGATGGCAACTGGGCCGGACGCGGCACACTGCTTCCGCTCCCACCCGTCGAAGGCCTGTAGCCTGAGGAAGGATAGCTTGCGCCACTGGAAGGTCTGGAAGTGCTGCCACCCGTGGATGGACGATTGTAACTGCCGCTGCTCGATGGACGCGAGTAACTTCCGGACGGACGTGAGTAACTTCCTGACGGACGAGAATAACTACCGCCTCCGGAGGGACGCGAATAACTGCCGCCTCCGCTCGATCTGGCACCGCCGCTGCTACGGGCTCCGCCTCCGCCTCCTCCCCTCCCTCCGCCGCGCGCCATCAGCAGGGCGGCATCGAGGAGCATAGCGACGGTCGCCGCTACTGCCACGGACTGGAGCCAACGTGAGCGCATGGCCTATTTCCCTTTCACGCGAACGATTTCGATTCGCTCGATGGCCGGCTGAGGTTCACCGTCGAGCGTTCGATTGTGTGATTCCCAGGACAGCTTGTCATCACTGAGTTTCGTCAGGGTGTTTTCCGACGTGATCCTCCCGCCACTCGGATTCACTCCGGCTTCGCGCATGAGCCAGCGATCTCCTTCCCGGGTCCAGAAGCTCTCCGCGAATCCTCCCTCACCATCGAAGGTCCATGAATGCAAGCGCTCCTCCACGGGATCCCATCCGATGATCTGCCAACCCTCCAGCACCGATTCGGTCCCGCGTTTCACACTCACATTGCGCGTGATGAAGTTTCCCCCGCGCGCCCAGACATACTCACTGCGCACGGAGAGATCGGTGGTCTTGTCTGAGTCCTCCCAGCTGCCGATGAGCCAGGCGAGCTCTGAGAGCCGCTCATGGGGGGTGATCTCCGGCAGCGGCGCCTCGGTGAGCTGGCTGATCTTCCATTTGCCATCCTTCTTCACATGAATCGCCGTGTAGAGCGCGCCGCTGACCGCTCCGTCCTTGGCAGTGACTGAAGTGGACCCCTTTTCCACCACGACCTCGGAAGTGAGCACCCGCACACTTTCCACCGTGATGGCAAGCTTTGCGCCTTTGTTCTCGATCAAGGCGGCGCGAATGCTCTCCTCGATGGCTGGCAGGCCACGGAAGCTCTGCCCGTCGTCCGTGGTGTATTCGGCGTCCTCGGCGAAGAAGGCGGCCAGTGCCTTGACGTCACCTTTCCCAAAGGCGGCTTCATAAGCGCGATCATTGTCCATGACGGCGTCCCATTCGGGTGACTTGTCACCAGGGGAATCTTGCGCTGGGACGGCGCTGACAAGGACGGCGAGGGCTGCGGAAAGGAAGACGGCTTTCATCATCGCAGGCGTGGGGTTTTGCGCATCATGCCCGCTTTTTCCCTGGAGCGTCCATAGGACCATGGTCCCACACGATCCACCACGTTCGTCCGAGAGTTTAGGGACCCTGGCTTTGAAATGACAAAGTCCTTTCGCGAAACGCAGTCGATGAAGGGCTTGCAACACAAACCGTCCACGTCTTGACAAGAGTGCATCTCATGGAGAAAATCGCATCTTCCGTGCTGCAAAAAGCATCTCCATCTGACTTGCCAATGATGCATGAAGTCACTGCGCCAATCCCTGCAAAATCCCTCTCCTGATTCGCTGGTCTGCGTGGTCGACGATGACGAACTGATCCGTCGCAGCCTGTCCCGGCTTTTCCGGGCTGTTGGCGTCCCCGTGGAGACTTTTGCTTCGGCCGAGGACTATCTGGATCGCGATGAGCACGAGGGACCCTCATGCCTGGTGCTGGATGTCCAAATGCCTGGGTTGGATGGATTGCGACTCCAGAAGCGGCTCGCCGATCGCGAGCAGCAGATCGTTTTCGTATCCGGACACGCCGATGTGCCGAAGTGCGCGCAGGCCATGAAAGCAGGAGCCGTCGACTTCCTCACGAAGCCGGTGGATGAGGATGCGCTCCTGGAAACCGTGAGCCGCGCCCTGGCTCGATCGGTCGGCACACGTCGCGCGGCTGGCGACAAGAAGGCCGCGAGAGAACGACTCGAAGCGCTCACCGCCCGCGAACTGGAAGTCATGCAGCACGTCATCGCGGGCATGCTGAACAAACAGATCGCTGAGGCGCTGGGCGCCGCGGAGAAGACGATCAAGATTCACCGCGGCAGGGTCATGGAGAAGATGGGAGTGACCTCCGTGGCGGACCTCGTTCGTCTGGCTCAGGCGGCTGGCGTCTCTCCGGCCGCGGCGGTCGGACTTCCGTGATCTCAGCAAGAGTCAGCCGGGTTCAACGAAAGCGACCCACAGCCCCATAGCGCGGGCCGATGTAGGGACCATAGCCATAGCGCGGGCCCACAAAGCCTCCATAGGCGCCGTACCATCCCATGGCCACTTGAGGCTGCATCATCTCGGCCTGGAGTTGCTTCTGTTCCGCGCTCTCCTTCATGAGCATCCGCTGATACTGGCGGAACTTTATTTCGTCCCCGACAAAGGCGGTGCCCCGCTTCTCGTCCTTGTAGGCATAGAAGGTCTTACCTTTCGCTGTGATCTGATGCATCTTGTAGGGCGGCGCGGCGGCGTAGAGTTTCAGTTGCTCCGGCGTCTCAGGCCTGATTTCCCGGAATCCCGCGGTGGAGAGCATGTCCCTGGTGTGTGAGGTCCCCGTGCCGGCACAGCCGGTCGAGCTTGCGAGGGCAATCACGATCCCGGCGAGAGCAAACAGCTTGGCATTCATCGTTTGTGGCGTCCGATGGGGAAATCTGCCCGCATCCCTTGCCAGCGCCAATAAGACCAAGGGCGTACCACGCCGGGCGCCATCCATGAGGCGGTGGCAGGCCCGTCATGCGGCTTGCTCGAAAGAAGTTCGTCCATTCGAACCTTTGTTGGGATCTGGCCTCCTTCTTCGACGGAGGAGTTCGGCCCGGCAGTACGACCAAGGTCTGATAGTCGGGCGCTCTCTCACAAGGAACAGTTGGGTCAGCAGCCAATGTCCAGTCCGGCATTTCAAATCTATATCATCGACAATGAGACGTCGGTATCCGAGGCCTATGCCCGCCTCGTGCGCTCCGCCAAGATGCTGCCGCGGACCTTCGCGTCCGTGGACGAGTTCATGCACACGGACCTCGTGGATGCCAATGCCTGCGTGATCTCGGATGTGCGCATGCCTGGGATCAGCGGCCTGGAGCTTCCCTCCCTGCTCACGCGAGCGGGACGCACCCTGCCGGTCATCCTCGTGACCGCGCATGACACGCAGGAAGTCCGCGACAACGCGCGCCGTGTGGGAGCCGCGGCGTACTTTCGCAAACCGGTGGACGACCAGGCCTTGCTCGACGCAATCGCGTGGGCGCTCGGCGCCATCCCGAAGACAGGTTGATTCACGCCGTGACGAAGCATCTTGCCGCCGCCATCACCATCTTTGCCCTCGTCTCGTGCTCCGGGCTGCCGGGCACCGCGGGACGCCCCGTCTCCCACGCAATGACAGGCACAGGAGACACCCCTTTGGGAGGAATGGCGCACCGGTTCACCGCGGAACATCCCGGCACGTCCGGCGTCCACGCTCTCGCCCACGGAAACGATGCCCTCGCGGCGCGGCTCGCCCTGGCGGGCAAGAGCGGGCGCACCCTCGACGTGCAGTACTACATCTGGCACAATGACCAGACGGGGCTTCTCCTTGTTGGAGAAATCCTGCGTGCCGCGGATCGCGGCGTGCGCGTGCGAATGCTCCTGGACGACATCGGCACGGCGGCTTCCGACGACGCCCTGCTCACGCTTGATAGTCATCCGAACATCGAGGTGCGGCTGTTCAATCCCATCGCCAGCCGCTCTGCGAGGATGCTTGGCGCGCTGCTCAATTACCGCACGGCGAATCGGCGCATGCACAACAAGGCCTTCATCGCCGACAACCAGGTCTCCATCGTCGGCGGAAGAAACATCGGTGATGAATATTTCGGCGCGCACGAGAAGACGAACTTTGCCGATCTGGACGTGGTGACGGTTGGACCCGTGGTGAAGGATGTGTCGCGCCAGTTCGACGCGTATTGGAACAGCCCATCCTCCATCGGCATCGCCACTCTGGCGCGCGGACGTCAGTCACCGGAGCAGATGGCGGCTCGCCGCCAGGCGTTCGAGGCGAAGCATGCCGCCACCGGCAGCTCCCCCGCCCTGGAGGCCATGCGTCGAAGTCCGGTTTCATCACAGATCAAGGACGGATCCATCGCCTTCCTGCCAGGTCGCGCCAGCGTGTTGTATGACGATCCCGCGAAGATCACCAGCGCGCCAGAGGACCGCGCCACCCACCTTGGGCCCCGGCTGCGCTCCGTCGCGGATGAGACGCAGCGCACCCTGTTCATCGTGTCACCCTACTTCATCCCTGGAAATGAGGGAGTCGATTGGCTCGCAAGCCTTCGCCAGCGTGGAGTTCGCGTCATTGTGCTGACGAACTCCCTCGCTGCCACGGACGTGGCCATGGTTCACTCCGCCTACAAGGGCTATCGCAAGGCATTGCTGCGTTCCGGCATCGAGCTTTACGAACTCAAGCCGCAGCCCGGCAGCAAAACGGGATCGGGCACCCTGTTCGGATCGAGCGGCGCCAGCCTGCATGCCAAGACGTTCACGTTTGACGAGCGCACGATCTTCATCGGCTCAATGAACCTCGATCCACGCTCCATTCGCCTGAACACCGAGGTTGGCATCCTCATGGAGTGTCCGTCGCTCGCGTCCGGGTTGACGGAAAAGGTGCTGCGGGATCTCGACGTCAACGCCTACCATTTGCAACTCTCGGGCCGCAAGCTCGAGTGGGTCACCACCGAGGACGGCAGCAGCGTCCGCTTCACCACCGAGCCGGAAACGAGCGCGTGGCAGCGTTTCAAGACTGCGCTCCTCAGCTGTCTTCCCATCGAGAGCCAGCTCTGATGATCGTCCCGGAGATGCGCCGATGGAAGTCCCTTTCCAGCCCCGCCAGCGCAGCAGCATTAATTGAGCGGCCCGCGATCCTGGAGGTCCAGCAGCTTGAATCCGTACTTCTCCATTTGCTGGCGAAGTGTCGCTGTCGCCTGGCCGCTGACAGCGAGGGTGACAGAGGGCGGATTCTTTCCGCCTACCCGCAAACTCTGGAGCCACTTGACGCATTTCTCCGCGGTGGGCGACCACTGCGCATAGTCCCATTGCAGTGCCAGCAGGATGGAGCCATCGCGCAGGATGCAATAAGGGATGTTGCTGTACACCTCGATGCGGGCGATCTGCCAGTTCTGCCTCGCGAGGCGGGCAAGGAGCTGCGCGGTGCCGGCATGGAAGATGGCGTCCGCTTCTTCGGTGGTGGCGCTGGCGGCATTGCGCACCATCAGGTCACGGCCGGCGACACCCGGGAGACCCTGCAGTGAAGTGACCAGCTGCGTTTGCTGCCAGAAGGTGAAATGTCGATTCGACAGGAAGGCCGTCGTGTCCGCGGCGCTGCAGCCCATCTGTTCCAGGGCCGCTTGATTCGCGACTCGCAATTCTTTCGAGTTCTTCCCGTAGATCCACGCGCTCATCTGCGGATTGACCTGGCCCCGCCAGATGGCCGGGGCGAGGCCGCTGTCCGACGAGTCCACCCCCGGGATCAGCTCCATCTTGAATCCGCCCATCGCGATCGCGCTGCTCATGTCATCGAGCTTGCGCTGGAGCATCAGGTTGGTGGTGTACGGATTGACACCCAGGTTCCGGCAAAGATCGCGCTTGGCACTCGCGATCGCGATCGCTTTTTTGCTCTGGAACGCCTTGTATTCGCGCACATCATCCGCATCGATGTCCGCTTCAGTTTCGCGGCCCACGCCGATGCGCTTGAAGAATTTGCCAATGCCGGTGAAGGGCTCCTCTTCGATGGGACTGACGTAGTCGACCACGGCATCGTCCGCGGCATCCGACTCCCGATCCGCGGCCTTTCCCACCGCCCTGCTGTACGCCTCAGACCGCTTCGCGTCCTCAATGCGCTTCATGGCCACGATTTCCGCAACTCGCTCGAGGAGCTGCGAATTCGTGTGAGCGAGGAAAGTGCCGAAGAGTTTCGTATCGATCGCGAAGGTGTTGATGCCCAAATCGGTCACGACTTCGTCCCGCACCTGGAAAAGCGGCCCCGACACGACGCCGGATTGCAAGATCTGGCTGGCCCGCAGGTTGAAGGTGTATTCGTAAGGCGTCTTGCGCGGCGACGAGGGGGACGAGGCCGGCGCGGGCCTCTGGGCGTGAAGTAAGCCGGCGAGAGAAACTAGCAGAAGCGCGCAGGGATGACGAAGGAATGAAGAGTGGGGCTTCATGGGAAGATGCGAGGTTGATCGAGCTCTGTGATCGCACCGCAGGTTGCTCCAGGCGCATCACGGAAGCTGAGTCTGCCCACACCGATCTCGGGATGCTATGGCCCTTTGGTCCTATGTGGACGAATCTCAAAGCAACGGCGCGTTTTTGGCGAAACGCACGCATCATGAGGCAGGCTGCTACCCGTTCACCATGTTCCCCAAAGAGCGTCCATGACCGGAAAAAATCCTCGTTGGCAAGACGTGGTGGGATGCGGGGATTGGCCAGCTTCCAAGGGGCTGCCCCGGGGTAGCGCAACCCGCTACACATGAATGGTGTCGCGACCCGACTAGGCAGAAAATGCGTTCCGCCTACAATGCTCGCGCATGAGCACTCTCGTCTCCCTTGATGCGCAGCCCCTGACACCTGCGAATGCACCGGCCCAATATACGAGGCCTCGCTGGAAGCGCATCTACTCCACGCGCATCGCCCTGGTCCTTGCTTGGGCGCTGTCCTTCATTGCGGTCTTCCGTGCCGCGAGCGTCTGGACCGAGAAAAACGTGGACAATGGTGAGGAGAGCCGTTCGCATATCCGGGCTGAAGTTACCCGCTGGATCAGTCAGCGGCCATCCCCCGGTGATAAGGCATGCGTGCTGGCCTTGGGAGGCATTCAGCGAGGACTCGTGCCTGAGCAATCCTGGTTGGAGGCGATGATCGACGATCCGGGCAAGCCGGACAATGCCCGCCTTTCCATTTGCCTGTTCACCCTGGATGCCTCCGGCAGCATTGTCGATGCTGTGGAGAGAAGCGTTCCCTACAGCGCACAGCGCTGAACACGGGCGCACCGCGCCAGCTCAGCGGACCTTTTGAACGGGCACGTGTTTCTCCCAGACGATCGTGGCCTTGCACGGCGCGCTCTCGAAGGCTGTGGGTGAAGATTTGGGCCGCGGCGCGGCCTTCACGATCGCCCCTCCGATGGAAGGCTGGAGCAAAAGTCGCAATACGACGACGCAGTCCCTCGGCTCCGAAACAGCACGAACTTGCGTAAATTTTGTGGTTGTGTCCTCACGGAGAGGCGCTTATCCCTGCGCCATGAGCACTCCCACCACTGACTCCCCTCAACAATCGTCGGGCTTTGCGAAGATCGCGGGCACCATCATCGCCATTGTGATGGTCATCGTCATGGCGCTGGCGTTTCTCGGGCAAAAAATGATGATGGGGAAGAAGTACAAGGTGAGCGACAAGGAGGCGGTCAACTACTCCGGCAATGCCACCGAAGATGATGCCAGGAAACTGGGCGATGCGCTCAAAGCCGACGGCTATCTGTCGGGCAAGAACAATGTCGATGTCCTGCTCAAGAAAGATGACAAGGAAGGAACCGTGGTCTCCTTCGTCGGAAACTGGGATTGGAAAGATGAGAAGGTGGTGTCGGCCTTCAAGCAGGTGGGCGAGGACATTGCCGCGGGCGGACTGGGCAAGCCTCTGACCATCCGGTTGATGGACGACCATCTCAACACCAAGAACGAGATCAAGGTGCCGTGATCCCACGGGTCACTGACACACGGCGATTCACTTCTCCTCCGGAGCGCTTTTTGATGCCGCATCTGGCGAAGACTCTTTGGTAGTCACCGGTCCGGACTTTGGCAGCAGGTCAATCGGATATTCCGGTCCGTAATCCAGCAGCCGCAATCCCCCGATGTCGATCTTCTGCATGGCAGAACCCATGTGGATGGCCACGGCCGCCGTTCCGTTCGGGCCATCTTCAAAGGCGAAAAAAGGCATCACCACGGGCTCCCAATCCTTGCCGACACTGAAATTCATGTGTCCCAGGGTGGGAAATTTCGGCGGATTGCGGACGATGACATTCGCGGCCCCCACGGCCTTTTTCGTATCCACCGCGCGCGCGTAGAATACCAGCAGGCAGGTATCACCTTTGGTGATCACACCCTTGATTCCCGCCTGGAGCTGGATCTTCCAGGGATTCGGCGGGATCTTGGCCACGGTGAAGCGACGGAACTCCTCGCAGGGCCCGCCTTCCTCCTTCAATGTCTCCACTTTGCCGAAATCACCTTCCTTGGGGACAATGGGAAAGCCCAGTGTCTTCTCTGGAAGGTACTCGAGTCCATCTTGTGGAACCACCAACGGCGCTTTCTCCCCCGCCATCAGCGCGACAGCAGCCAGATGACTGAGCATCGCACCTCCGAGGGAGAAAAATCGGCGGGGCATGGAGGAGAGGTGGAGTGATGAAGTGATCGGATGTGTTATCCGCGAGCGTTGCGGGCGAAGGTTTGGGAGATTTCACTCCTGGTCTTCGAGACGTTGCTCAACATCCCGGTGCCACCGGTGATTTTCTCCAGTTCGTTGTCATCAAGATTGGAGCTGGGCCTTTTGTCTTTCGCAGACGACTTGGGCGTTGGCTTGGTCTTGGAAACGGGTTTCGCTTTCATGATCCTATTGCAACACGAAACGGCGTGAAGGGTCAATCCAAAAGCCGGGAAGTCAGGCCGGGCTCCTCAGGTGAAGCAACACGATCTCACCAGGATGCCACAAACGCATCCGCGGTCCCCATGTGCCCACGCCGCGAGACACGATGACGGACATTTCGCGCACGGTGTAGCGTCCGCCGAGCAGGGGATACTGGGTACGCACGAGGTAATTGAAGGGCCATATCTGCCCGTGATGCGTGTGGCCGCACAGCATCAGCCCGGCTCCATTCTCAGCGGCGATCTCGGCGTCGATGGGACTATGCGAGAGCAGGATCGTTGCGCTCGATGCGCGCCCTGCGAGTGCCTTCGAGATCGCATGGCTTCCGGCCGTGCTGCCGCGCCGCACAGTCAGGTCATCGACTCCGGCAAGGATGATGCCCGGGGCCGCTTCTCGATGCTCGTCGCGCAGGAGTCGTATGCCGGCGTTGTCGAATACGCTCACGCTGCGCTCGAGTCCGGCGTAGTACTCGTGGTTTCCGGTGACGGCCCACACTCCGAGCGGCGCCTGCATCTTGCGCAAGGCTGGAACCAGCGACTGCACATGCTCGGCGTTCCCATCCACGAGATCGCCGACGATCGCGATGAGATCGGGACGAAGCGCGGCAACGCGGCGGACCAGACGCTCGAGCCAGCGGCGATTCAGCAGCGTGCCGAGGTGCAGGTCCGAGAGCTGCAGCAACCGCGTGCCATCGCGCTCCTTCGGCAATCCCGGCATCACGATTTCGTATTCTCGCACTACGGGTGGCCGCAGTGCATTGAGGAGTGCGATCATCGCCAGACTGAATCCGACCGCAGCTGCGCCCGTGCGAATCGCAGGCACGGCCCCGGAGAACAGCCAGCCGCCGAGCGTGATCACGTCCGCCGCGAGAAAGGTGGACAGCAGCAGGAGCGTGGTTCCGATCCAGGTCGTCCCGATCCATTCGATCGGCAGCGACAGAGAATCCCAGCCACGCGCACTGAGAATCCGCGCCAGGGGGTAGCTCAGCCACAGGGCAACGGCGACCGTCAGGAAGAGAGAGCGTGCCAAGTGGGCCTCGATCACCGCCAACGATCCCAGCCTCCAGAACACGTAAAGGTTCATCGCCGTCCAGATGGCGAGAACCACGGCAAGGAATTTGGCGATGCTTGTATTTTCTCTCATACGATGGACACATGGTAAACGCCGGTGGTGCTGCATCGGATGATGCTCCCAGAGGCACGACCGCCTTGGAGTGACAATGCGCGGCATTGCATTTTCTCCGGAGACCGTCATGATGCCGGCCATGAACAGGCTGCTTCCGATCCTCCTTCTTCTCTGGTTGACCGCTCCCCTGCGGAGCGAACCCAAGCCCGCGCCCCCCAGCACGAAATGGGAAAAGGCGATGGCGGCATTTGAAGCTGAGGACAAGCAAACTCCGCCACCCAAGGGTGCGGTCCTTTTCATCGGCGCCTCCGGCATCACGCGCTGGAAGACATTGAAGGAGGATTTTCCGAAGTACACGGTGATCAATCGCGGGTTCGGTGGTTCGCAGGTCGAGGACGCCACGTATTACGCGGATCGCATCGTCATTCCGTACCAGCCCAAGACGATTGTGTTCCAGTCGGGCGGAAACGACCTGAACGCCGGCAAGAGTCCTGAACAGGTCGCGAAGGATTTCGAAGCCTTCGTCGGCAAGGTGCGCGCCGCCCTGCCCGAGGTGCGCATCCTTTTCATCGAAAGCCCTCCCTCGACGAAGCGCTGGGACCAGCGCGAAAAGCAGCAGCAGTACAACAAGTTGGTAAAGCAGTTCCTCGAGAGCGGGAAGAACATGGTCTTCATCCCCCTGTGGGATCCCTTCATCGGCCCCGATGGCAAGCCAAACGACGCACTCTACGTGGAGGACCACCTGCATAACAATGCCGAGGGCTACAAAATCCGGGCCAGAATAGTGAATGAGTTCCTCCAGAAGCAGTGACGTCAGGTGCTCGGCGGCTGGGGCACTCCGTGAAGCGATCATGCAAAATGCCTTCAAACCTGCCCTAACATCGCAACATGCAGGGAAAGCCGAGGAGCAGAGGTTTTGTGTTGAAGTCATAAGAGCCTGAATCTGAAGCCCTCGATCGTCGAAGAGGATCGCGGCATGGAGCCTGCATGAAGGGCAGCATGATCCTGTCACCCCCCTCCCCCTTCCAGATCGTTGCGTCCGAACCCGCGCTCTATCGCCTTCACGTTGTGCCGAGAAACCAATATGCCGCGTTTGCTTGGGAAGTATGCCCTCGGACGGGTCGAGCCCAAATTGCAGCGAGAGGCCGCCTGCCATCCGGAGTGATCAAGCAACGCGTCATCACGGGTGGGAGGGGCGCCGGGCGTTTGATGTCGGCGACAGCACGGGATGCCGTCGATTTGCCGCCGGCTGCTTAGCCGGCCCAAAGAGGTGATGCATTCGCGGCACGATTGAGTTCAGCGCCTGCGCCACCCACCCTAACTTCAACCGCTTACACCCATGAAATTCACGATCATCGATTCGCCCAATCCCAATTACTGGGCGCTTGGCGCGCGACTGACACAGGAACAAGCCGTGAAGGCTCTTGGCATGGATCCAGGAGAAACAATCACTGCCTCCCGCGTAGCCTCACGCATGCTGAGCCTTGGCTTCCACTTCCACGTTGAGTGTGAAGAGGGAGACTGCCCGCGCGAGCACGGGCGATTCCGAAAGGCCGCCAATTGTTGCGTGCCTCGAGATTTCTAACGTCGCCTTCGGCGCCTTTCAGCCAGCACGCAAATGCGCGCAGCCGTGGAAATGCTCAAGCGAGTCACGGGATTCACGCCACCTTTTGAGAGCGTCCCGTGTCGGCGGCTCGGTAGCAGGCGAAAACGGTCCGCAATACGTGGAGGCACTCGCTGCCGGTGATCGGTGGCGGATCGAGGTCCAGACTTGCACGCACGCAATTCTTCACCAGCGGCGTGTAGCTCGCCTCCTCCGGTGGGCCGTCATACATGCGTACCTCGGCCGGGGTGTCCTTGGTCGAATACCACTTCAATGGGTCGCCGCCGTGCGGTTCGAGTTGAAGCCAGCCATCCGAACCCCAAACCTTGATGTGCGAGTGATAGCCGCGATCGAGGTAGTAGCCGCTCGTGATGGTGCCGAAGCTTCCGTTGTCGAACCGGAGCGCCATCGCCGCCGAGTCCTCGGCCTTCAGTGGCTGTCCGCCAACAATCCCGGTGAAGCCCGCGGCTTCGACGATCTGTGAGCCGGTGATGAACATGGCCAGGTCGATCCAATGAATGCCGAGCCATATCAAGTGACCGCCGCCGGCGCGCGCCCGATCGGCGAACCAAGACGCCTGGTAAGCGGGACTTTTCAGGCGGGTCTGGTCGGCGATGATGTGCAATTCGCAGCCGTAGATCTTTCCAATCTGCCCGGATTGAATCATGCGGCGGGCGGCCTGAACGGTTCCGCGCAGGCGATTGGCCAGAGCCAGCGAGAGATGCCGGTGCTTCATCTCCGACAGTCGCACGAGCGGCTCGAAGTCGTCGCTTTTCACGCACGCCGGCTTTTCCGCGAGGACATGGCAGTTCGCCTCCAGGGCCGCGCGAATGACTGGCGGCGCCTGCACGGCCTCCACGGTGACCAACGCAAGAACAGGACGGTGATCCAGCGCCTTGGCGTGATCGCGAACGAAGCTGTTCATCTTCGCGCCCAAAATTCGCTTCGCCGCCGCCTCGCACTCGCCGCTCGGATCCGCGACGACGACCGACTCGACCTCCGTGGTGGTTGCGAGGCCGGAAAGGTAGGCTTCGACATGAGCGCCTCCGGCATTGGTCAAAACGGCAACAGTGGTTTCAGGCATGGTGGCGTGCTTAATAAAGTTCCCGTTGCGATTCACCGGCCGGTCCTGGCCGCTTCATGGCCCGACGTTGGCAATAAACGTCCCTGTCAGCACTTCTCCGGCGGTTTTGATCTGGACCCAGATTTGGTATTCGCCCTGGGTGGGGAATTCGTAGGGAAGAGTGATGGTCGAGCTGGCGGGAGACCCGTGGTGCATGTGGGCGTGATCCATGGCGGCGGGCATGGCATCGCTTTGCGTGGCGGGGGCCGATTCGTTCGCCATCTTGTCCGCGAAAAACGATTGGGCCGCCATGGAGTAATTGCCCGAGGGATGCAGGTGGCAGAAGATGGCGCCATCCGATCGCAGGACGGCGGCGTGGCTCAACATGCCCATGTAGGGCTCGAGTGGCAAGGGCTGGCCGGCGGCGTCGACCGCCTCGAACTGCAAATGCGCGTCGTGTCTCGCGCGCAGGGGCGCGTGCGCTTTCCAGCGAATCTGACGGCCACCGGGCAGGGAGAAGATGGTGTCCTCCGAAGCGTTGGCGGTCTCGCGGACAGGCGGGACCGCAGCCCAGGAATCATCGGCATCGGGATGCAACACCTTGCCTTTGGCGCGGGCAGTCGCGGCAGAGTTTCCTGATTGCGACGGAAGGTGAACAGTGCCCGAGGCGGTGGAACTCACGCCCGTATCACCAAAGGTGAGATCGCAGAGCATGCGATATTCGCCTGCGGGCAAGGGCGGCAGGGCGAGATCGAAGGTCTTGCCGCCGGTGCGCACCGGATGCACGTGCGCAAAGGCATCGCGGGCGGGTTCACGGATCAGGAACATGTGCACGAGCTTGTCATGATCGCGGAGCAGGCGCAGTGCCTTGTCGGGCTCAAATGTCTTTTCACCGATCGTCAGATGCAGCACGCCCGCATCGACGTTCGCCGCGAGATCCGGCCACGCGCCCTCGCGCAATTTGCGCCGGAAATCCTGTTCATCCAATTTCCACCAACGCCAGCCACCCACCAGCGCGAGGACCACGACGACGGCGGCAACCGTGCCCGCGATCAGCGCCCGGCGGCGATCGAGCCGCTGCATGGATGCGCCCGGCGCGAGCACGCTTTCGCCCGCGGCGGCGCCAACGATGGCGAGCAAGCCAAATGCCAGGATGCCGCCGAGGCCGAGGAGGAGATTGCCAAGGAACGGCGGCATCGGAAGCTGACTTGTGGCCACGGAGTTGACCGGGATCTGCACGGAGCCTGTACCCGCCGGACCGGCCACGCGCACTTCGATGCTGTAGCCACCCATGCTCATGAGCCAGAGTTCACCGGTGTATACGCCGGGTTCGTCGGTCGCTGGACGCGCCACATCGGCCGGCGGTGCATTCTTGATGGCTGTCTTCGCATACAGCGGAAGGAAGGACACCGTGAGTGGTTCCTTCGTCTGCGGTCGCACCTCGATCTGCGCCCGGCCGGGCACCACTGCCGGCATGCGAATGGTGATCTGCGCCGGATAGGGCCCCACCTGTCCGTCGAAGAAAATATCCGGGCTGCCCACATGCGCTTGCGCGATCCACGGCGCGAGAAACAGGAGCGCAAGCAGCGACCGGAGTGTCGCGATGAATTTGCCATGCTGCGCTGGCGATGAGAAGGCGGGCATCCGGTTCATCGCTGCACCCTTTTCATCCATCCACCCCAGAGCAGCCCGAGCCAAGCGCCCACGGCGGCGATGAGCCAGCACGCGACGATGCTCCCTGCATGAATGGGATCGTAGTTCGGCTGGCCCGGTGTCACGTGCCAGAAGGCGCGCGCGAATTTTCCCGGCGAAGCCTGATAGCCCCAGTAACGGTTTCCGACGAAGAACCAGTTGTCCGCGGCGGGAGTGAGAAGGAAGGAGGAGAAGAACCACTGCACCGCGCCGAAGACCGCAAGAAACAGTGCACCCAGGCCCAGCGCCAGCGCGACCCGGCTCCAGCCGCGCCGGTCCGTCCCGGTGCGTTGCAGCACGATGTCCAGCGCCACGGCGGGAAAGACGAGCAGCAGCGGGAAGGGCGGCGGCACCATGTGCGTGATGGGATTGAAAATGGGCGCGAGCATGGGCTGCGCGGGGAAGAGCGGCAGAATCCAGGTCATCAGACACTCCAGCGCCATGCAGACCAGCGCCGCGCGCGTGGCCGGCCACGTCATGCGCCCCGCCACGCCAAGGGCCACCATGCGGATGACCATGGTCGCGGAACATGCGGCGTAGAAGGTCGCTGCGTGCTGGAGATTCGGCGTCGAGAATTCCATCAGGAACACGCAGCCGAGTGTGAGGAAGATCCCTCCGATGTAGATGAACAGCCAGTCGCCGGCCGAGTCGCGCGCGCGGTTCTGGTGCGCGAGCCCGAGGAGCAGCGCGCCGACGCTGATGCCAAGCATGCCGAGACCGAGGACGGTGTGCGGCGGGCTGACGATCTTCACATCGAGCCCGTAGGCGTTGTGCCACCAATCATCGAAGGGCGCGGAGGTGAGCATCGCGAGGCAGCCCCACATCGCGACCCAGGCGCCGAGCGGCGCGCGCACCCCGAGAATCTTCACCGCCGACGCGCGCTCCTCCGCCGTGCCAAGGAACGTGGCGCGAAATGCCAGCCACGCGCCCACGCCGCCAGCGAGCACACCGCCGAGCTGAATCGCCATGTGCGCCGGTGTCCAGAATGTGTCGCGCCCGATGCTGACGTGCCAGGAGATGTCCCAGATGATGCCGACCGTCATGCTCGTGGCCGCCAGCGCCATCAGCAGTCCCGGCCAGTAGAGCGCCTTGGCGCGCGCGACGGTCGTCACCTCAGCGGGGCTGACATCTCTCGTGATCGATGGAGAGGAAGCTGGAGTGGAAGCGGTGGCGATGGAAGGGGGCATCGCGGTGTGCGAGGGGATTCCCGGCCACCATGTCCCACCCGCGTCTCCTGTCCAGAACAAGCGCAGCGTGTCGAGGGATGTCGCGACGCTCACCCCTCGTCATCGGCTTTGAAGGCCGCCGCCATCCTTGGAGCGAACAGGCGCTATACGCCGGAGTGACGGACCTGCTCCTTGCCTTCGGGCCGGACGTCGCGTCCCTCGATCTCTCCGCGCCAGCCTTCGGGCGGGCTCTCACGATTCTCGATGAACTCCTTGAACCGTTTCAGGTCTCCCCGCACACGCGCAGAGACAACTCCAAGCATGGCTCCCATCTTTTCGGTCGCGCCTTCAGGTTCGTAATGGAGCTTCATGGTCACATGCGTGTGGCCCGGGTCGATGGGTTCGAAGTTCACCATGCCGCTGTTCATCGCGCCCGCCATGCTCCGCCAGGCGATGCGCTTGTCCGGGTCCTGCTCGAAGATTTCCGCGTCCCAGGTCTTGGTCTTGCCAGCGATCTCAGCCTCCCAATGGAGCCGTTTGTCGTCGATCTGCCGGACCGACTTCACTCCTTCCATGAACTGGGGGAAGTCTTCAAACTGCGTCCACTGGTTGTAGACTGACCTGACGGAGCGATCGACGTCGATGGATGCTTCAATGGTTTCCATGGGTTTTGAGGGGGTGAGTTTTTCGTTGTGCGGACGGCAGGCGCACAGCGCCGCCGGGTTCCTTGGGGTTGGCTTCGCAAACCCGCGAAAGCTTGGACGTCCCACGAGTGCCGATATGCCCCCGATTGAGGCATCGGTGAATGGGGCTGGCGGCGAGCCGGTGTCGAAAGTCAGATACACGGCGCCACAAACATGCCAAGGGGTGTTGACACCTCCCGGCGCCTGTGTAGCTTCGCCGCCCCTTTCTCCCCCACCCTCATTTCGCCATGGCCCATACCCAAGTCATCCTCAAAGAGAAAATCAAGAACCTCGGCGCTGAAGGCGACGTGGTGAAGGTGCGCGCCGGATTCGCCCGCAATTTCCTCCTGCCCCAGAGCAAGGCCTACGAAGCCACAACCGGCAACCTGCGCCGCACGGAAGGCCTGAAGAAGATTCGCCTGGAGCGCGAAGGCAGGGAACTCGACGAGGCCGGCAAGGTGGCCGCGAAGCTCAAGAAGCTGAAGTTGAAGCTCACGCTCCTCACCGGGCAAGGCGGCAAGGCGTTCGGCTCGATCAGCACGACGGACATCATCAAGGCGGTGGAAGAGAGCAGCGCGAAGGTGACGCTCGACAAGCACCAGGTGGAACTCGACAAGCCGATCAAGTCCACCGGCACCTTTGAAGTGCCTGTGAAACTGCATGCCGATGTGGAGTGCTTCCTGAAGGTCACCGTCGTGGCTGCGGACGCGCCTGAAGCAGGTGGCGAAGAGTCCGGGGAAGAATCGGACAAGGAATAAAGGTGGGGCGGCCACTGAGAGCCCCCGGCATCCCGATGCCGAGTGCCCCGCCCATGGATGGTGCTGGCACTCGTGGCGATGCTCAAAACCGTTGGCAATAAGTCCGTTCGCGTGACCCTCACCACGGGGCGCGTGGAAGTCGTGGAGTCGGATCGGTATGATTCCGAGGACGACAAGATCCTCTTCTACCGGAATGACGTCGTGGTGGCGGAGTATCCCGCCGACTCCATCCGCGCGGTGGTGAAATTCCAGGAAGGCGCGGAACGCGGGCCTGGCGTTCTTGCCTCCATCGGGATGTGCGTGATGTACTTCGTCATTTTCATGGGAGTCGGGTACCTCTTCAAGGTCTTCAAGAAGGATCAGTTCTCTCCCCTGCTGGGTGACTACGGCTCGCTGCCGGTGCAACTTCTGGTGGCGTGGTCGATGACCTTGTGGCGCGGGCTGCACTGGAGAAATCTGTGGTGGAGCAAGCTGAGCTTCGCCGAGGCTTTCCCGCTGACGCGCTTTCCGCTGCGCATTATTCCTGCGCTGCTCCTCGCGACCTTCGGGCTCACGATCCTGGCGCAGGCTGTCGCCAACTTGATCCCTCCGATTCCACCTTTTCGTGAGACCTTCGATGAGCCCCTTCTGTCATGGCAGGGGTTCAGCCTGATGTCGACCATGGTGCTTCTCGCGCCCGTGGGTGAAGAGTTGTTCTTCCGCGGGCTGGTGCTGCATGGCTACCTGACACGCTACTCTCGCGTCGGGGCGGTGGTCGCGAGTTCGATCTTGTTCGCGGTGTTCCATCTCAATGTGCCGCAGGCGGTGTTCGCACTGCCGATCGGTCTCTTCTGCGGCTGGGTGTTTCTGCGGACGGGCTCGCTCATCCCCTGCATCATCAGTCACGTTCTCGCGAACGTTTCGACAACCTTCCTGCTCACTCCACTGGCAACGGCCATGGGCTACAGTGACTCCGCGGATCCCCAGTCGGGTTTGGGATTGACCCCGGCGCCGATGCTGGGGCTCGCGGTGGCGCTTCTCTTTGTAGGCGGCGCGATCCTGGGGTGGCAGTTGCGCAATACCCCGGAAAAGAGCGACAGCGCGGAACTGCTGGCAGGCAGGCATTGATGCCAAGAAGAAGAAGCACCGATGGAGCCAGCGTGTCCTTTTTCCCGTCCATTTCGTTGTTGCGCATCCGCAATGAACGCAATCACAAGGGTGCGAGGCTCGCGGCCGGCGACGCAAGACTTTTTTATTTGTTCCCGCGACGTGACTTGCTTGCCAGATGCCGCGCACCTCGCGTATGACAGGCGGTCTCAGACATGATCGAGACCGCGTCCAATATCACTCCCTTTGCTTCGCCCGCTGCTGCGAAGGCTCCCGCTCTGCAGGCGGGCGCGCCGGCGAAACAGACCGCGGGTGGGCCTCCGCAGCATGACATCACCAAGTCGATGCCTTTCTCCAATGACGCGGAGAAGGGAGTGCTCTCATGCTTCCTGCACAATCCGACTGACCTGCTGAATGACGCGCAGGTGAATCTTCCGCTGGAGGCGTTCTACCATCCTGCCAACCGGCTGCTCTTCGAGGTGATGCTCGAGTTCAACAACGGGCATCGGCCCGTGGAGTACATCGCTCTCTCGCAGCACCTGCAGGACAAGGGCCTGATGGACAAGATCGGTGGGCAGGGCATGCTGGCGGAGCTGCTCGACTTTGTCCCCACTCCCACCCACTACGGGTACTACAAGGGCATCATTCGGGACAAGTATCTCCTCCGCAGGATCATTGGGGCTTGCACGGAGAGCGTGCAGAATGCCTACGAATACCAGGAGGATGTCCCCGCGCTTCTCGATCGCGTGGAAGAGCGCGTGCTGAGCGTGCGGGACGACACGGAGAGCAACGATCAGATCAAGCCGCTCAAGTTCCATGTGAACATGGCGATCGACAGCATCGAAGAAATGTCCAAGAATCCGGGCGCGTTGCGGGGCATCTCGACGGGTTACCGCAAGCTGGATGAACTGTGCAGCGGATTGCAAGGCGGGGAAATGTTCATCCTCGCGGCGCGCCCTTCGATGGGAAAAACATCGCTGGTGATGAACGTCGTCGAGCACGTCGCGGCGGATGCGAAGATACCCGTGGCCGTGTTCAGCCTGGAAATGAGCGCCGTGATGCTGGTGCGCCGCCTCATCGTCGCCCGAGCAGGCGTGAACATGGGTCGCATCATGGGCGGCATGCTCAATCGGGATGAGTGGCGCTCGGTCACCCGGGCCTGCGGGGAGCTGCAGGAAGCGAGCATCTTCATCGATGAGACGCCCGGCCTCAACATCCTGGACTTCCGCGCCAAGGCGCGCCGGCTCAAGAAGCAACACAACATCGGCCTGATCGCCATCGACTATCTCCAGCTGATGACCTCCGCCACGAAGCGCGCGAAGGACAACCGTCAGATCGAAATCTCAGAAATCTCCGCGGGAATCAAGGGGGTGGCCAAGGAACTGAATGTCCCCATTATCGTCCTCGCCCAGCTCAATCGTCAGGTCGAACAGCGCAAGGGCGGTCGCCCGATGCTCAGTGACCTGCGCGAATCCGGTTCGATCGAACAGGATGCCGACATGGTGGGCCTGCTGACGCGGGCCGACTACGCGGGAAGCAAACAGGAGGACGATGAGAAACCCACCCGCGGAAGGAAGGCGGAAAAGGACGAGCCGGTGGACGACGAATCGAACAAGGGAAAGGCGACCCTTGTGATCGCCAAGAACCGCAACGGCCCGACCAAGGACGTGCCGCTTAAGTTTGTCGCCGAGCTGATGCGCTTTTCCGAGCGTGAGTTCGATCCGGGCGAGATGGATGCCGGGGACTAGATTCAGGGGAAACCCTGAAATTAAGGTGCGGGTCGGCGAAAATGAACGACTTGCGAAGTTCTTCACGAGTTACTCACAGCTTGTTCACACCCATTTGGGAATTGGCAGGGATGACGAAGAAGTCCGCGAGAAGGTATTTGCGCGAACGCGCTGCCCTCCGAAACCCCGCCGCGAGGCCGTACGGCGTGGAACGCTTGAAGATCCAATGTGGAACAATCGCCCTGATGCGATAAGAAACATCCCTAGGCTACCCGCAGTGACGAAATTGCCCCGCCTTTGGCAAAAGCGGGCGCATTTCGGACCGGGAGAGACCCGACGTAAAAGGTTCATTTCTAAGCGAAAACGGCGCCATAAACCAACGTTCACCGTTTATTATTTTGAGACACACCATAATTCGCTTGGGCACGAAGACACGGCTCGCGCGAGCCTGCCGACTGAGATTGACCTCAGCCGCCGCCTTAGGTTCCTGTTTCCCAGATGAGCGGAAACCTGATGGCTGGTGAAGAGTCACCTTGCCGACACAGACGGCCCTGCCGACCGAGGTGGAAACCCAAGCACCCACCTCTCGGGAATCCGTGACGTGCCCAGAGTCGCGACTTGTTCACACCTTCATTTTTGTTATCTGGCGATCCCGTCACTTCATCGTCGAAGGAGAATTCTTCGGGAACGGCCCCCTTGGTGGGTCCGGCATGGGGCGGCGATCGCCCGCATGAGTCACTTTGACGCGTGCGATGGCGGACATGGTTCGGTGACAGGAACTTATTCCCCACTAATTCGGTCGGGAATCAGCACGGAAGCCGCAGAAATCCTTGTCTTCAACATGGGAACCCGTAAGATTACTTCCGGCTGAGGCCGGCTATATGTTCGATTTTATCAAGCGCGGTCAGCTCATGCGCCAAGGTCTGTCGTGCGGCAAAACACGCCGCAAGCACTTGCAGGGCGAGTTCTGGGAAACGCTCCGGTGCAATCCCTTCGTGGGAGCGGGCATTTTCATGGCGGCCTTTTTCGGCATCGAGATGCTGCTTGGGGTGCTCGGCAGGAACGTCCCCTCCTCATCCTCTTCCGGCGGAGTCATGACGGCCGCAGTTTTCATGATTGCCGCCATCCATTGGGGACTCACCTTCCGTCCTGATGCGCGGACCAACGGCACCGCGATGCTGGTCTTCACCTCGATCGTGGTCCAGCTCTTGTGTGTGGGCGCCACGCTCAATCTCGCGTTGCACCGGAATTGGGAGACGGCGTACGCCATTCTTCTGGCGCCGCATGCCCTCGCGCCGGTCATTCTTTCGATGCTGGGAGGAAATCGTCTCGGCCTCTACGGGGCCCTCTACTCCACCCTGCTCGGAGCCACCCTGGTGGACGATGCCAATGCGCTGCCCTTCGTGGCCACAGGGCTCGCCGTGGGATTTGTCGGGGTGTTCACGACGCAGCGCATCCGACGCCGCAGCCGTCTCCTGACCAGCGGCCTTTATATAGGGAGTGTCGCCACGGCGATGATGATGATCTTTGGCGAGGCCTCCGCGGCGCTCGGGAGCGAGCATCAGGCGATGATGCTGGTGGCGCCCATGACGGCGGGACTTCTGACGGTGGTGATTGTCGGCGCGCTGGTGCCTGCGTTCGAGGCGATCTTCCAGCGCACGACGTCGATCACATGGCTGGAACTGGGAGACCTGAACCACCCGCTGATGAAGCGCCTCAGCATCGAGGCGCCGGGCACGTACCATCACAGCCTGGTCGTGGCGAACCTGGCGGAAGCGGCGGCGGAGTCCATCGGCGCCAATGCGAGCATGAGCCGCGTGTGCAGCTACTTCCACGACATCGGGAAGCTGACGAAGCCGGAGTATTTCATCGAGAACATGGATCCGGAGGACAATCCGCACGATGACCTCACGGCGCGCATGAGCGCCTTGGTGCTCATCGCGCACGTGAAGGACGGCGTGGACCTCGCGATCAAGCACAGCCTGAACAGCCAGATTACCGACGTGATCGAGCAGCACCACGGCAATTCGCTCGTGTGGTACTTCTACCGACGCGCTCTCGACCAGAAGAAGGAGGCGCTGCGCCTGGTGGAACAGGACAAGGCGCGCGAGGACGACGTGCCGGACGTGACCGAAGACGGATTCCGCTATCCCGGACCGAGGCCCCAATTCAAGGAGAGCGCGATCATTTCGCTGGCCGACGCCGTGGAGAGCGCGAGCCGTACGGTGACCAAGCCGACGCCAGCGCGGCTGGAGCAGCTGGTGGAGGACATTGTGCGCAATCGTTTGCTCGACCACCAGCTCGACGAGTGCACGCTGACGCTGGCGGAGCTGGCCGATATCAAGCAGAGCTTCGTGAAGACCCTCCTGAGCATGATGCACAACCGCATCAAGTATCCCAAGGAACACGAGGAGAAGACGCGCGATGAAGCGCTGCGCCGGCAGGCCCGTGAAATGGAAGCGCCCGCACCGGCGAAGATCACGAATATCGACGACGCAGCGTGAGGGTGCTGGCCATGAAAGCACGGTCCTGGTTTCTTATCGTGCTCGCGACTGCCGCGCTTTCCGCTTTAAATATTTGGATGGATCGAGACCGGCTGCCGGAGCGCGTGGCATCGCATTTCAACCTTCAGGGCCATGCGGACGGCTGGATGACACGCGATGGCGCGGTCGGACTCATGGCGGTCGCGGTCTTTGTCGTTCCGCTGATCATCTTTTCCGCCTTCAACATCGCGCGAGTGGCGCCCCTGAGCAGCGTGAATTTGCCGAACAAGCAGTATTGGTTTGCCGAGGAGCGTCGTGAGAAAAGTCTGCGCTTCCTGGCGGAATCTGGAGCGTATTGCGCCATCCTGATGGTAATGTTCTTTTCCCTGCTCCACAATTTCGTGATTGAGGCCAATTCGCTTCACCCTCCGCATCTCGCTCCCCGACCGCTGTGGTATTTGACCGGAGTTTTCGTCCTAGGCGAACTATTGGGCATCTTGCGCGTGATCTCGCGATTCTCCAAGCGTCCCGCACATTGATCCCTCATGGCGCTGCCGGTCCTGGAACTCTACGATCATCAGGAGACGCAATCCGTCTCGCTTGATCGCTGGCAGTCAGAGGCTGAAGGCGCGCTGCCTGCCGTGATCGCCACGGCGGCAGTTTCAGATGCGCCCATCCATCAGCTCGACATCATTGAGATCTCCCTGGTGTCCGATGAAACGATCGCGAAGGTCCACGGCGACTTCATGGGCGATCCCACTCCCACCGACGTCATCACGTTTCAGCACGGCGAGATCCTCATCAGCCTCGACACCGCGCGGCGCCAGGCAGCCGAGAATGGCGAGCCCTACGAGCGCGAGGTGCTGCGATACATGGTGCACGGGCTGCTGCACCTGGCGGGATGGGATGACCGCGAAGAAGCCGAGCGGAAGGAAATGCACCGCGTGCAGGAGATGATCCTGACTCAGGAGAACTAGGGCACCTCGTGGCGGACCGCGATCCACGCCGACCTCACCATGCCATCCACAGGCAGGCCAGCTTCCGGCGCATGGCGCCCATGAGAGTGAGAACTCCGGCGATCCACGGCAGCGGCGCCTCCTTCACCGTGCCGTGAATCTGCCGGTCCGTGGGCCGCCCCATGGTATCCACCTTACCCGAGAAAGAGGAAGAAGCGGGTGCTGCCAGCCTCAGATCAGAAATGGCCTTCCCTGCCAGCAGAAGCGCGCATGAGCCGCCCGGAACGGAAGTCTCACCGGCCGCGACGCCTTGCAGGAACCGCTCGGAAGAATCCGGCAGCGACACGTCGTCACCACTCCAGAACACCTGGCCGAAGGGATTGCATCCGCTGGCATAGGCGAGCAGGTGCATGAGCCGCTCCAGATCGCCGCTGGAATACAACTGCACTGGATCGACCTGGGCCCACAAGAAGGGCATGTGCGAAAGGAGCATGCGGCGGTGCAGCCACTCGCGGAACACGTCTTCCGAAGGCCCCACGCCCAGCCCGACGCAATAGGAAACTTGGTCGAGGGATGGCACGCTGAGTCCCACCTTGAAGATGCGGGAGGAAGGCGCGGCAGTCGGAGGATCGGCGGTCATGATGAGAATATTCGCACAAATGCGCCGCAATAGCAAGGATAAATTGATTTTCTGGATAAATTAATTATCAGGTATCATGAAGCACCGTTCGTAATAAGTAGGCTAAAGGACACATTTTTAATGTGCTACAGAAGCCACTCCCCACCCCATTTACGTAGGTGATCGGAGATGAATGAAGCCGAAACGCAGGCTTCATCTTCGCCCGCTCCAAATCGGCACGACAGGGCGAAAATAGGCTTTAGCATCCCCTGTGAAGTTCCCGCCTCCGCTTCGTTTTCTCGTCCCTCTGCTCCTGTTGGTGATGGGATTGATCGCCTCGTGGCTGGATTATGAACTGAATCTTGCCAACGACCTTGAGCGGAACTTGAGCGACGTGACCGCGCAAGCGGAAGCGACCGGCACGCGGCTGGCCGCCATCGCGGAGCGCCAATTGGCCCGGGGCCAGTTGGAAGCGCTGGGCGAGAACTTGTCGGCTTGGAGGAATGAACCGTGGCTCCAGATGGCAGCTGTGGCAGACGGGGCCGGCGTCATCCTGGCGAGTTCCGAGCCGGGCTGGGCGGGGCGGAACGTATCGGACTCTGCCGTCGCACCGGCGTGGGAGAGTGCGCGGCAGGGAACCCATCACCAGCTGGAGACGGCGGTGACCGGGGGCGATGTCATCGTTTCGGGCGCCTTTCCCCTCGCGCCGGATGCGCAGGGTCCTCGATGGTTGCTGGAGGTCTTTGACCGCACGGATACGGTGGCCGCGGCGAAGGAAGATGCCCGCAGACAGCTGGCCTGGGGGGCGTCCGTCATCGCATTTCTCTGCTTCTGCCTGTGGTCGGTGCTGCACTTCGGGGTGGCGGCACGGCTGGGCCGGCTGGCGCGTGCGGCGCGGGAATTTGGCGAGGGTCGCGAGACACGAATCGAGACCTTGGGTGGGAGCGACGAGGTGCACGAACTTTCGCAATCGTTTGCCGAAATGGGAGAGCGACTGGTCGAACGTGGGCGCGATCAACTGCGGCTGGAGAGAGAAGTGATCGATGCCGCGGAACGGGAACGACAGCGCATCGGGCACGAATTGCACGACGGGGTGGGACAGCAGCTCACGGCCGCGCTCATGGCGACGAATGGGCTCCAAGGTGACCTTCAGGATGCCGCTCCGGAATTGGCCGCGAAGATGGATCTGGTGGGGAAGCAACTGCGCGGGGCCATCGCGTCGGTGCGCGGTCTGTCCCACGGACTGGCGCCGGTGCCGCTGTGGGCCTCAGGTTTGGAAGATGCCCTCAGGGCGCTGGCGGAAGTGACGGCACGCTGTTCCAGCGTGCGTTGCGTCTTCGAATGTCCGCATCGCGTGGAGGTGCGGGACGAGGCGGTGTCGGCCAATCTCTACCGGATCACGCAGGAGGCAGTGAGCAACGCTCTGAAACACGCGGCTCCCAGCGAAATTCGAATCGGCCTGGAACGCCGTGGAGACATGATCGTGCTCGAGATCGATGACGATGGAGCGGGTCTGCCAGAGCGGATGCCCGAGAGCGGCGGCATGGGCCTTCGCGTGATGCGGCATCGCGCGGAGATTCTGGGTGGCCGGATGGAGCAAGGAGCGCCGCCCGCTGGCGGAACGCGCATCGCGGTGCATGTTATGTGCCCGCCATGAGTTCGACTGACCGCCCCTTGCCATCGTCCCGCCTGGTGCTGGTGGACGATCATCCCGTGGTGATCAACGGCTACCGCTTGATGCTTCAATCGCATCCTGAGTATGAAATCTGCGGAACGGCAAACACGGAGGCAGAAGCACTGGAAGTAGTGGAGCGGGAAAAGCCCGACCTGCTCATCACCGACCTGAACATGCAGGGACGCGGAGGACTGGAGCTGATCAAGGATGTGATCGCGAGGCAGCCCCGATTGAAGGTGCTCGTCAGTTCCATGCATGATGAAATGCTGTATGCGGCGCGCGCGCTTCACGCTGGCGCCAAAGGATACGTGGGCAAGGACAGTGCGGGCAACGCGCTGATGGACGCAATCCGCAGAGTGCTCGAAGGCGGCGTGTATGTGAGTGAGAAACTCGCGAGACACCTCGCGGATTCCTTCGCCGCGGCCCGGCCGCGCGGATCGCAGGCATCACCCCTGGAGAAGCTCAGCGACCGTGAGTTCCATGTCTTTGAGCTCTTCGGCCAGGGCAAGACCGCGAAGGAAATCGCCGCGATGCTCAACCTCAGTCCAAAGACCATCTCGGTCCACCGTGATCATATCAAAGAGAAGATGGGATTCGTCACGAGCGCCGAAATGATACGGCAGGCGGTGCGATGGGTGGAAACGAGCCGTGATGGGGCGCCGTGAACTCGCGAAGCGCGCGGGCCGTGGGCTTGCGCATCACATAGGCACTGCGCCTACCGTCAAGCGGCACTGGGGACGATGCACAGCAGCGGAAAGCAGGCGATCTTTTCCCATCGCGCCACCCTATTGCGACCGCCCCACAGCAACCAGCCGCGCCCATGAATTCCAAGGCCAAAAGGTTTCTCGAAGCGCTCATCACCATGACCGGAATTGTCCTCGTGGTTTTGATGACGGCCAACCTTCGGCATGCAGCTTGGGCGGCGATCCGCAACTTTTTGACCATCACGCTTCCGAATCATGCTCCAGGGGAGGCTGCCCTCCAGGCCGTTCCAGAAATCCGCGACGGGGAGCGCTCCGCAACTCAACTCGCGCCTTCAGCGAGTGCCGGCGAATGAACTCCCCCACTCCCGTCTGTCACTCTTCGGAGAGCACCTTGCTCAAGGTCGTGGTCTTCATGATTGTCGTGGGCATCGCGCTTCTGGCCTGGGAATGGCTTCACGCACGCTCCTTCAACCACAGGCAGGAACGCGCCAGCCACTCGCAAGCCCATGCCGCCCCCTGAACGAGCGACTCACAACTACGAGACTCACGTCGTCCGCGCCCAGACCTGATGCGCGCCGGGAGATGTCTTTCGTGCGAGGCCGGCGAGGAGTGCCTTCGAGACAGTGATGAGCAGATGCGATGAATTGAGCGGCTTGTCCAGGAACTGCGCTGCCCCCAGTTGGGCGCACTCGCCCTTCATTTCTTCCGTCCAGAATGCGCTCATCATGACCACGGGAACATCAGGATGCGTGGTTTGGACAGCGCTCAGGATGGTCTTCCCGCTGGCCACCGGCATGCGCAGGTCCGTGAGCACCGCGTCCAATCTTGAACCGTTCTGGGCCAGCAACGCGATCGCGTTGGCGACGCTGTTGGCCGACTCCACCTCCGCACCCGCGTAGCGCAGCACTTTGGACACCGCCGTGAGCATCGCCTCGTCGTCATCCACCACGAGCACTTTTCTTCCCATGAGGGCGGACACCTGGTAGTTAACAGGAAATGGAAGGGTGGAGTTCATGGAATTTATTGGGGATGGCTTTGAGTGGCACCGTCTTCACGCTGCAGGCCGGCATGCCGTGCTTCGGCTGCGGGAGAAGAATCGAAAACGTGGTGCCCGCTCCCGGCGTGCTGCGGCACTCGATGCGGCCGCCATGCTCGGCGACGATCTGCTGGGAGAGCGCCAGCCCCAGACCGGTGCCTTCCGCCTTGGTGGTGAAGAAGGGCGTGAACAGTTGCGGGATGTTTTCCTCTTCGATGCCGCTTCCGGTATCGCTGACGGAGATTTCCATCTCGCCTCCCTGGCGATGGGTACGCACCGTGATTTCTCCGCCCTGGGGCATCGCTTCGCGCGCGTTGCGGACCAGGTTCAGGATCACCTGCCACATCTGCACGGGGTCGGCGTTCATGCACTCGACCTGCGGATCGTAGTCCTTTCGCAGACGCACATGCGAGGCCTCCAGCTCTGCGTTGATGAGCGCGAGCCGTTCGTCGAGGAAGGCATGCACGGGTTGCTGCCGCAGCACGACTTTCGGCAATCGCGCGTAGGCCAGGTAGTCCCGCAACACGCTCTCGATGCGGCCAATCTCACGCCCGATCTGGCCCAGGAGCACGGTGGCCTCCGCGGGCGAATGGGACGCCTTCGACGTCAACGCGCCGATTTCGAGGGACAAAAGATCGACGTTCAGGGAGATCGAACACATGGGATTGCGCACTTCATGGGCCAGTTGCGCCGCCATCGTTCCCACGGCCGCCAGTCTCTCGGCACGGAACCTGGCAACATCCGCCTGATGACGCCTCGCCATCTCTTCCCTGAGTTGTTCCGTTCGCGCCTTCACCCGGCGCTCCAGCGAATCCATCGCATCGTGAAGCCGGGAAAGCGTCAGCGTCACTGAGACAAAGACCATGAGAAACATCAACGCGTTCCAATAGGGCACGAGCGGATGCGTGGTCTCGGGACAGGTGGCAAGTTCGGAGGCCAGCCAGGTGCCTGCGGCCAGCACGGAGAACATGACGCCCCACGTCCTTCCAGCACGCCAGACGGAGAGGGCCAATGGCAACAAATAGAGCGGCACGACCTGCACTTCCCTTCCGCTCCAGTAGTCCAGAAATCCGACAGCGATCACCAATCCGGTCGCGATCCCAATCGCCCACGATCGGGAAATGGAAATCTTCAGGGGTTCAGCCATGGCTGGAGGGATTGCATCGAGTTCTGCCGTCACCTCCCTATCAAACCAGACTGTCGCCGCCGTGATACTGGCCACGCTGCCAACCCTCAGTAGGCGCAGTGCCTAGTCCGCGGCGCCTACGACCGAAGCTCCCCGATGGTCGCAAAAAAATGGGGAGCGCACTGCCAGCATCACCACGCGCGGATTCCCTGCAACGACGCGAAGCTGACGGATCGCATGATGCTCAGGAAATCACGCATCCACGCGAGCGCGGCAGTTTGTTCCGTCATTCCCGCGTGCAGGGCACTGTGCAGGCCGTGTTTGCCAATCGGCAGCGCCTTCACGTAGCCGCGGTCCAGGAACGGCTGCACGGCCCACTTCGGCATGGCGGCGATGCCGCGATGGCTGGCGACGAGTTGCAGGATGGCGACGGTCAACTCGGTGGTGCGCCGCCCCGCGGGATCGATGCGCGCGGGGATCAGCACCTCACGCATCACGTCGATGCGATCATCGGGAATGGGATAAGTCACGAGGGTCTCCCTGGCGAAATCCTTCGCCGTGACATGCTGGCGCGCGGCCAGGGGGTGCTCCTTGGCGACGAGTGCGCACACCTCATAGCGGAACAGCGGATGGAACACCGTGCGCGGCCGCTTGATGGCGTGCGAGACGATGACGAGATCGGCCCGATTATCGTGCAGCAGGCCGATGGGATCGGCGTGAAACCCCGACACCAGATCCATCTCCACCTCCGGCCAGCGCTCGCGAAAGGCATCCATCGAGGGCATGAGCCAGTCGAAGCAGGAATGGCACTCCACGGCGATTCGAAGCTGGCCGGCCCGGCCGTCCGCGATCCGGGAGAGATCACGCTCCGCCTCCGCCACCTGCTGCTCGAGGGCATGGGCGAGATTCAACAGGCGCTGTCCGGCGGGAGAAAGCTTGAGAGGGACCGTCTTGCGTTCGAAAAGTGGCAACCCGTAGAGGTCCTCCAATGCCTTCACTTGGTGCGACACGGCAGGCTGCGTCAGGTGCAGCCGGGCTGCCGCCTTCGAGAGGCTGTGCGCCTCGGCGATGGCGGACAGGGTGCGCAGGTGGCGCAATTCAAGGGGCGGAAGGGCGGAACGGCTCATAAATTCGGCGAATGTGGAGCGGCAGAAACATGAATTGGCCGAAAGTGGGCCGCTTGGCAAGTTTGGGATGTCATGAGTTCCATCCAGACCCACATCCTTGGCTATCCCCGCATCGGCGGCCGCCGTGAACTGAAACGCCACGTCGAAGCCTACTGGGCCGGCGAGCAGACGGAGGATGGGCTCGCGCTCTTCTGCCGCGAACTGCGCGCCACGCGCTGGCGCACGCAGCGTGAGCATGGCATTGCGCTGCTCCCCTCGAATGATTTCAGCCTGTATGACCAGATGCTCGACATGAGCGTCCTGCTGGGTGCGATCCCGGAGCGCTTCGGCGCGCCCGAGGCTTCGGTGTCGCTCAATACCTACTTCCTCATGGCGCGCGGCCAGACGAAGAAGGAAGGCTGCGATTGCGGGCACGCGCACGAAGCAGCCTCCAGCGAAGGCACGGCCGCGCTGGAAATGACAAAATGGTTCGACACGAACTATCACTACCTCGTTCCAGAATTGCGGCACAACCAGACGTTCCAAGTCCGCAGCGAAAAGCCATTCTCCGAATTCAGCGAGGCCAAGGCTCTGGGCTTCGTCACCAAGCCGGTGCTCATCGGTCCGGTCACGTTTCTGAGCCTGGCCAAGGCCGCGCAGGGATCGCCGCAGGGCTTCGATTGCCTGACGCTGCTGCCGCGACTGCTGCCGGTGTATGTGGAAATCCTGAAACGCCTCCAGGTCCTGGGCGCGGAGTGGGTGCAGATGGACGAACCGATCTTCGCGACGGACCTCAGCGCCGAGCAGAAGGGCGCACTGTCGCAGGCCTATGAAACATTCGCCCGCGATGTGCCGGGACTGAAGCTGCTGCTTGCCACCTATTTCGGAGAGCTGCAGCAGAACATGGCGAACTTCCTCACGCTGCCAGTGGCCGGAGTGCATGTGGACGGAATACGCGGCGCCTCCGAACTGGACCGCATCATCACCAACCTCACGCCGAACAAGGAACGCGTGCTCTCGCTCGGTCTGGTCGATGGCAGAAATGTGTGGCGTCACAATCCGGCCGCTTCCCTTCCGGTTCTCGATCACGCGATCGCGAAGCTGGGCGCGGGACGGGTGTGGGTCGCACCGTCCTGCTCGCTGATGCATGTTCCCGTGAGCGCAGCGGAGGAGACACAACTTGACGCCCTGCTGCGGCAAAGGCTCGCCTTCGCGGAAGAAAAGCTTGGAGAGGTGGCCAAACTCGCATCCTGCGCTGTTTCAGCCGGTGAGCGCACGGCATGGCTCGCGGAAAACGCGCAGATCGTGGCGAACGTGGAGGCGGACGCGCGCCTGAAAGTGGACGCGGTGCGCCAGCGCTGCGCTTCGGTGAAGCCGGATCAGGCGCAACGCGCGAGCGCCTTCCCCACGCGCATCGCGAAGCAGCAGGACCTGCTGCAACTCCCTGCCCTGCCCACGACCACCATTGGATCCTTTCCCCAGACGGAGACCATCCGCTCCGCGCGCGCCCGCTGGCGCAAAGGCGGTCTCGACAATGCCGGCTACGAGCGTGCGATGGAAGCGGAGATCACGCATGCGGTGCGCATGCAGGAGGAGATCGGCCTCGACGTGCTGGTGCACGGTGAAGCGGAGCGCACGGACATGGTGGAGTACTTCGGCGAGATGCTCGACGGCTTCGCGTTCACGCGCTTCGGCTGGGTGCAGAGCTATGGCACGCGCTGCGTGAAGCCGCCGCTGCTCTTCGGCGACGTCTCTCGCCGCGAACCGATGACGGTGCGCTGGTCGACTTACGCGCAGTCACAGACCGCGCGTCCGATGAAGGCGATGCTCACCGGGCCCATCACGATCCTCCAGTGGAGCCTGGTGCGCGATGACCTGCCGCGCGCCGAGGTCACACGGCAGCTCGCGCTGGCATTGCGCGATGAAGTCAACGACCTCGAAGCCGCGGGACTGAAGGTGATCCAGGTGGACGAGCCCGCCTTGCGCGAGGGACTGCCGCTGCGACACGCCGACCGGCCGGGCTATCTCGCTTGGGCGACGGAAGCTTTCCGGCTCGCGACCAGCGGCGTGCGGGATGACACGCAAATCCACACGCACATGTGCTACTGCGAATTTGGCGACGTCATGGAAGCCATCGCCGCTTTGGATGCGGACGTGATCAGCCTGGAGACCTCACGCAGCCAGTTGCAGGCCCTCGACGAGCTCGCGACGTCGCACTATGCGAACGACGTGGGCCCCGGAGTGTATGACATCCACTCCCCTCGTGTTCCCAGCGTGGAGGAGATCGTGTCGCTCATGAAGAAGGCGATGACGCTTCTGCCGAAGGAACGCCTCTGGGTGAATCCCGACTGCGGCCTCAAGACGCGCCGCTGGCCCGAGACGATCGCGGCGCTGAAGAACATGGTGACGGCCGCGCAGCAGTTGCGAAACGGAGCGTCACGCGCCGCGTGAGGCCGACGTAGGGCGGACAATCCTGTCCGCCGCAGCCCAATTGTCGTCAGGGCGGACAGGATTGTCCGCCTTACTTTTTTCACCACCTCCTCGCGCGCAATTCGCCGCGCAGAGCCTCGACTTCATCAAGCAGCATGGTCAGCATCTTGAGGCCCGCGAGATTGGGCTCGCACAGCTCACGCAGGTGCTCGACACGCCGCAGCAGCCGCAATGTCTCATCGTTGAAATGCGTCTCACCCTTGCCCGCAGCCCGGATGAGGCCATGTTCCTGATATTGAACGATGGTCTGCGCGGAGACACCGGTAAGCTCTGAAAGGATCTCGATCGTGTAGGTGGTGGTTCCGTCTTCGGGAGGGGACGAGGAAGGGGGTGTGCTCATGGTCGGAAGTCGCTCAATGGTTCAGCGGGCGCGCGGCTGGAAACTGGAAGCGCTGCGGAGTTGCTCCCACAAACGCCGCTCGTCGTCCGTGACCTGCGTGGGCACGACGATATTGATGGTCACGTAGAAATCGCCGCGCTCGCCGGTCTTGCCCTTCGGCAGGCCGCGTCCGCGCACGCGCAGCTGACGGCCATTGTCGGTGCCGGCAGGAATGCGCAGCTTGATGGAGCCATCGAGGGTCGCGACGACGACCTCCGCGCCGAGCACCGCCTCCCATGGAGCGACATCCAGCTCATGATGCACGTCCGCTTCCCGCGTGGTGAACTCCGGATGCGCGGCATGACGCACGCGCAGGTAGAGATCGCCCGCCGCACCTCCGTTGACGCCCGGTTCGCCATGTCCGGGCACACGAATGCGCCGGCCATCGGTGGCGCCGGGCGGGATGCGCACCTGAAACGTGTTCGTCTCCGCCGCTCCCGTCTGGCGGTTCACGGACTGCATGGAAATCGAGCGGAGGGTGCCATGCATCGCCTCCTCGAGGGTGACGAGAATGTCGCCTTCAATGTCGTGGCCGCGCCGCGCGCGCGCCGCGCCTCTCGGTTGTGGCTGCCCGCCACCGGACTCCACCTCGAATCCATCGGGAAATCCGTAACGGCTCCCACCACCGAAGAACTGCTCGAAGAAATCGCTGAATCCCGTGCCATCAAAATGGAACTCCTGTCCGCCCGCGCCGGCTCCGGCGGACTGCCCACGCGCGCCTCTCCAGTCAGGCGGCGGCTCGAATCCGCCTGCGTCGTTCCAGCGCGCGCCAAGCTGATCGTACTTGCGGCGTTTTTCGGGGTCACTCAGCACCTCATGGGCTTCGTTGATTTCCTTGAACTTCTCCTCCGCCGCCTTCTTGTCGGTGGCGATATCCGGATGGTGCTGGCGCGCGAGTTTGCGGAAGGCCTTCTTGATTTCCTCCGGCGTCGCTTCGCGCGAGACACCGAGGGTGGTGTAGTAATCCTTGAATTCGGCAGGCATGGCGGTGCAGGGACAACATGAGCAGGAGCAGCCGCCCCGCCACTTGAGTTTCGGGATTCGCGGCGGGCACGGCGGTGGGCAATTCGCGGTGGGGCGTGAAAGGCGGCCGAAGTCCGCATTGATCCCAGGATTTTTGCCACCGTTTCGGCATCGGCTTTCGTAATCATGAGTAACACCCTGCTCCCATTCCATGGCACGCGATCCCATCCACCAAGGGCCTGCACCCCAGCGGCGGTTTGTCACCTGCAGCGTGGACCCCGATCCCTCCCCCACCCTTGTGGTCGGCGCGTCGCGTCTCGCCAGGATTCTCTCGATGACCGACCAGATCGCCGGACAACTGCACGGCCTCCACTTCTCCGCGTTTCATCCGCCAGATGCACTCTGGCGCCCCGCGGTAAATGTCTACGCCTACGAGGACCGCGTGGAAGTCTGCATGGATCTCGCCGGGGTGGAGAAGAAGGACATCCGCGTGGACGTGGAGCCGCGCCGGCTCTCGGTAAGCGGTCACCGGGTCCTGCCTGAGAACAGCTGCGTGGGTCCGGGCTGCGGACGCATTCTCGTCATGGAAATCCAGGACGGGCGCTTCGAGCGCACGCTGGAGTTTCAGTTCGATATCGAGATGGAACGCGTGGAAGCACGCCAGGAAAATGGATGGTTATGGATTGTGCTGCCCAAGGCCCAGCGAGGAGTCGTATCATGAGTGTGAAGATTTCCATGAAGTCCGCGGATCAAGCGTCGTCCGGCTCTTCGGAGCCGGCAAGCTTGCCACCGCCTCTGCCAGCCCCCGCTCCCAAGATCGACGTGCTGCCGATCCTGCCGCTGCGGGACACGGTGCTCTTTCCCGGCACGGTGATGCCTCTGAATGTCGGCCGCGCCACGAGCCTGCAACTGCTCGAGGAAAGCCTGCCGCAGGGCAAGCTGCTCGGCCTGGTGCTGCAGAAGAACTCCGACAAGGAGAACCCCACGCTCGAGGATTTGCACACGCATGGGGCGATCGGGCGTGTCGTGCGCATGATTCGGCAGGGTGAAAAGGGCGTGGTCATCCTGGTGCACGGCGAGGGCCGCATGCGCATCAAGAACGTGGTGCAACAGGAGCCCTACATGAAGGCGGAGGTGGAAACCCTGCCGAGCCGCCCGCTTCCGCAGGGCGTGGACATGGTGACCGCTGCCATGCGGAACCTTCGCGAGTCGGCGCAGAAGCTGCTGGACTTGCGGGAGGATGTTCCGGATGAGATCAAGGGCGTGTTCGCCACCATCGAGGACGCGAGCATGCTCACGGACATCCTCGCCGCGAACCTGAGCATCGAGAGCGAGGCGAAGCAGAAGCTGCTGGAGGAGACGGATGTCGCCCTGCGCGTGTCCGCGCTGCAGCATCACCTGGACAGCCAGCTCCACATTGCGGAATTGCAGAGCAAGCTGCGCGAGAATGTGCACAGCGAGTTTTCCGATGCGCAGAAGCGCGCGTACCTGCGCGAGCAGCTTCGCGCCATCCAGAAGGAACTCGGCGAGGAGGGCAGCACCGAGGAGCAGGTGGAGGACATCCGCCAGCGGCTCGACAAGGCCGGGCTCTCGGAGAAGGCGCGCGCGCACGCCGATCGCGAGCTGAAGCGGTTGGAACTCATCCCGCCGCAGAGCCCGGATCATTCCGTGATCGTCAGCTACCTGGAGACACTGGCGGAACTGCCGTGGAACGTGCTTAGCGAAGAGCACGTGGACCTGCATAAGGCCCGGGAAATCCTCGATCGCGACCACTTCGGGCTCGCGAAGGTGAAGAAGCGGCTGATCGAATATCTCGCGGTTCGCAAACTCAATCCCACAGGCCGCGGACCCATCCTGTGCTTCTTGGGTCCTCCGGGCGTGGGCAAGACCAGCCTCGGGCAGTCCATCGCGGAAGCGCTGGGCCGCAAGTTCGCGCGCATCAGCCTTGGAGGCCTGCGCGACGAGTCGGAGATTCGCGGCCACCGCCGCACGTACATCGGCTCCATGCCCGGGCGCCTCATCCAGGAGCTGCGCCGGCTGGGAACACGCAACCCCGTGCTCATGCTCGATGAAATCGACAAGCTGGGCGCGGATTTCCGAGGCGATCCGGCGAGCGCGCTGCTGGAGGTGCTCGATCCCCGGCAGAATCAGGAATTTACCGACCGCTATGTCGATGTCCCTTTCGACTTGTCGCAGATCATCTTCATCGCCACCTGCAACACGCTCGACACCATCCCCGGGCCCCTGCGCGACCGCATGGAGGTCGTGGAACTGCCCGGCTACACCGAGAGCGAAAAGCTCAACATCGCGAAGAATTATCTCGTGAAGCGCCAGCTCAGCGAGCATGGCATCACTGAAGAGCAGTGCACATGGACGGACGAGGCGCTGCAACGCGTCATCGAGGACTACACGCGTGAGGCCGGGGTGCGGAACCTGGAGCGCCAGATCGCCTCCGTCACGCGGCACATCGCCGCGCGTATCGCCGGAGGGGACACTTCCCCGGCCACAGTCACGCCCGAAGTCGTGCGTGAAGCGCTCGGGCCCGCGCATTTCGTGCGTGAGAGCCGGCTTCAGTCCAGCGCACCCGGCGTGGTCACCGGGCTCGCCTACACGACTGTGGGTGGCGAGGTGCTGCACATCGAGGCCATCCGCTATCCCGGCAAGGGCGGCTTCACGCTCACCGGCCAGCTTGGCGACGTGATGAAGGAATCCGTGCGCGCGGCGCTCAGCCTCGTGCGCAGCCGCGCGCCACAATTGGGAATTGATCCGAAGCTGTTCGAAGAAAGCGAGGTGCACGTTCACGTGCCTGCGGGCGCCGTCCCGAAAGACGGTCCTTCCGCCGGCATCGCCATGTTCACCGCGCTGGCATCGCTCTTTTCCAATCGCCGCGTCAGCAAGGACGTCGCCATGACCGGCGAGGTCACCTTGCGCGGGCTCGTGCTGCCCATCGGCGGACTGAAGGAAAAGTCCATCGCCGCTCTTCGTGCGGGCATCACGACCATTCTCATTCCGAAGCTCAACGAAAAGGACATCCCTGATTTGCCGGAAGAGGTGAAACAGCGCGTGAAGATCATTCCCGTGGAAACGGTGGACCAGGTCCTGCGCGAGGCATTGGAGCCGGAGGCAAGTTCAACGTCCGCACCGGAAGCACGCGCGGCATGAGGCGCATTGTCTGACCAACCATCAGACCACCCGGGTTTCCGCTTGGGAGTGGCAGCGCAAATGATTGCCTCTGTCCCGGCACTTTGATACGGCCAAGGCCTTTCATCCTCGCGAAGAGTCCACACAGGGCATCGGGACGGCAGCCAATTCCGCAACGGCGGGGGCCACGTCGACGCCGGTCGCCGTCACGAGGATCGAGTCATGGCCCAACTTTTCTCCCGCTGGCATAACACGCTGGCGCGTGTCATCCCGGTGGGAGGAGTATTGACAGCCGCCGCGCTTACGGGCGCCGGATATGCCTTCTATTTTTCGCCGTTCGACACGGGCGTCGGCGTGGCAGTCGACCAGGCAGTGCCGTTCAGCCACGAACATCATGTGGCGGGCCTGGGAATCGACTGCCGCTATTGCCACACGGGTGTCGAGACGTCGCGCTTTGCCGGGATTCCGCCAACCGAGACCTGCATGACGTGCCACTCCCAGGTGTGGCGGGACGCACCCATGCTGCAGCCCGTGCGCGACAGTTGGACGCAACAGAAGCCGTTGCACTGGAATCGTGTGAACGACCTTCCGGACTACGTGTATTTCGACCACAGCATCCACGTGTCCAAAGGAGTGCGGTGCGCGGAATGCCACGGACGCGTCGACCAGATGCCTCTGATGGCCAAGGGTCAGTCGCTTTTCATGCGCTGGTGCCTCGACTGTCACCGCGCGCCCGCGGAACACATCGGACCACGTGAAGCAGTCTTCGACATGACCGCGCCCGCAGCGACCTCGGATTCGCATCAAGTTGACCTTCTGAAGGCCCACCACATCCAAACCGAGAGACTCTCGGACTGCTCGATCTGCCACCGATGAATGCCGGAAACTCACTTCCACCAGGGCAGTGGCGAAGCTTGGAAACCCTCGCTTCGCAGAACGGCTCTGCGAAGGATGAGTTTCCCATCGGATCCGCCGAACCTCCCGCCGGAATGGACAGGCGTGAGTTCCTCCGTGTCATGGCCGCCTCCCTGGCCATGGCGGGCGCCGCGGGCTGTACCAAGCAGCCACGGGAGGAAATCGTGCCTTACGTGCGCCAGCCTGAGGACCTCGTTCCCGGCACCGCACGCTGGTTCGCCACGGCGATGGACATCGGCGGTGACGCGCAGGGCCTCCTCGTGTGCAGCCACGACGGGCGGCCTACCAAGATCGAGGGGAATCCCGATCATCCGCAGACACTTGGACGCAGCAGCGTGCTCATGCAGGCAGCGCTGCTCGATCTCTATGACCCGGATCGATCGCAGTTCATACGCCGCCGTGGCGCGACCGGCACGTGGGAGGAATTCGAGGCGGCGCTGCTGTCGGAGATTCCTCAATGGAAACAAAGCGGCGGCAAGGGGGTCCGGCTGCTTACCGGCCTGCGCTCTTCGCCGACGTTGCATGAGCAGATCAACGAATTCCTTCAACGCTATCCCAACGCCCGCTGGCATGTGCAGGACGCGGCGTTTCCGCAGCAACCGGTGAAAGTGAAGTGCGACCACGCACGAGCCCGGGTAATCGTCTCGCTGGATGATGATTTCCTGGGCGCCCCGGACGCCGCACCCAAGACGGTTCTGGAATTTACCAAAGCCCGTGGCGGAGCCAGCCAGGGCGCCCGGCTTCATGTCGTGGAGTCCATGCCCAGCCTCACGGGCGCGATGGCGGACCGCCGCCTCGCACTTTCTCCCACGCAGATTGAGGCCTTCGCATCCGACTTGCTGGCCGCGGTCCGTGGCAATGCCCCGCCGGCTCACGAGTGGATCGCCACTATCGCGGCTGAACTCCTTGGTCATCGCGGCGGTGGCGCCGTCCTTGCCGGGCGGCATCAAGCAGAAAGAGTGCATTCTCTGGCGCGTGCCATCAATGACGCACTGGGCAACTCGAGTGTCATCGTCCGATATGCCGCCAGCTCCACGCCCCTCCGCTCCGGCTTGGCGGAACTCACGGACGAAATGCATCGCGATGAAGTCTCAGCCCTGATCATGATGGGCGTGAACCCTTCATTCACGGCCGCGCCCGATCATCGCTTTGATGAGGCCTTGAAGAAAGTGCCCTTCACCCTGCACCTCGGCACTTCTTGGGACGAGACCGCGTCGCAGTGCCTGTGGCATATTCCGGAATCTCACTTCCTGGAAGCGTGGAGCGATGCGCGCGCGCGTGACGGGACGCTCTCAGTCGTGCAACCGCTGATCGAGCCTCTCTATCCCACACGCTCCGCGCACGAACTGCTGGCGGCACTGCTCGAGCACGTGCCGGGGGGCGGATACGAGATCGTGCGCGCTTCCTGGAAGCAACGTCATGCAGAATCCGACAATGACGCGTGGTGGAAGAAAGTCCTGCACGATGGCGTCGCGACGGTTTCAGGAACTCCTGGTTCGGATTCGATTTCGAGTGAACCGCTGCCTGAGCCTGCGCCGCAAGCCGGCCAATCTCGGGAAGCATCGCCGGTGGATGGACTGGAACTGGTCATTCGCCCCGATTCCCATCTGCTTGATGGACGCCACGCGAACAACGCATGGTTGCAGGAACTTCCCCGGCCGATCACGAAGCTCACGTGGGGCAACGCCGCCCATCTCAGCCGGGGCACGGCGGACCGGCTTCATGTTTCGCACGGCGATGTGGTGAGCTTGCAATACCTGGAGACGAAGGTGGATGCGCCCGTGTTCATCGTTCCCGGCCATGCCGATGATTGCGTCACGGTCCATCTCGGTTACGGACGCACGAAGGCGGGCCGCGTGGGCAATGGCGTCGGATTCAATGCCGCCGCGCTGCAGACTCGGAGCGCGCCGTGGGGCGGCCCGGGACTCAAGATCGAGAAGACGGGACGGACCTGGACTTTCGCCACCACCCAAGAGCACCAGAGCATGGAAGGCCGCGATCCGGTCCGCGTCCTAAGTGCGGATTCCATTGGCACATCGCTTCGTTATCAGGCGCCCGCTGCCGACACATCGCTCTATCCACCGGTGGAGTATCAGCGTCCCGCATGGGGCATGGTGATCGATCTCGCCAAATGCATCGGCTGCGGCACCTGCACCGTCGCGTGTCAGGCCGAGAACAACATCCCCGTTGTCGGGCGCGAGCAGGTGATGCGAGGCCGCGAGATGCACTGGATACGCTTGGACCGCTATTTCTCCGGGTCACCGGATGCGCCGGACATCCTTCATCAACCCGTGCCGTGCATGCACTGCGAAAACGCCCCGTGCGAGGTCGTGTGTCCCGTCGCGGCGACGGTCCATGACCATCAGGGACTGAATCTGATGGTCTACAATCGCTGCATCGGAACCCGCTACTGCTCGAACAATTGTCCCTACAAGGTCCGGCGATTCAATTTCCTACAGTACACCGATCGCCGCACGCCCCAGTTGAAGCTGATGCGCAATCCGGACGTCACCGTGCGCATGCGCGGCGTCATGGAGAAGTGCACCTATTGCGTGCAGCGCATCGCCACAGTTCGCATCACCGCGGACAAGGAGGATCGCGCCATTCGCGATGGCGAAGTGGTGCCCGCGTGCGCGCAGGCATGTCCAGCGGATGCGATCATCTTCGGTGACATCCTGGACAAGGAGAGCCGTGTGGCCAGGGAGCGAACCTCACCGCGACACTACGACCTGCTCGGTGACTTGAACACGCGCCCGCGCACCACCTACCTCGCGAAAGTGCGCCGCCCCGAACCGGAGATGCCATCATGACTCCCGCGTCCACAAGCGCATCGCAGGTTGCAGAGGCCTGCGAATCCACCACGAACCGCATCAGCGGTGTCGTGCTAGAACGTCCAGCAGGCCGATGGTGGCTTGGAGGATTCGCCGCCGCGTTCGTGTGCCTGATGATCTTGAACCTGGCAATCGGATGGCTGCTCTTCCACGGCGTCGGCATTTGGGGCATCAATCAACCGGTGGCGTGGGGTTTCGCGATCGTGAACTTCGTCTGGTGGATCGGCATTGGGCACGCGGGCACCTTCATCTCCGCCATTCTCCTGCTCCTGCATCAGCAGTGGCGCACTTCGATCAATCGATTCACCGAGGCGATGACCCTGTTCGCAGTGGCATGTGCCGGCATTTTTCCGCTGCTGCATCTGGGGCGCCCTTGGGTTTTCTACTGGCTGCTGCCCTATCCGGACTCCATGGCGCTGTGGCCGCAGTGGCGCAGTCCGCTCGTGTGGGATGTCTTTGCCGTGAGCACCTACCTCACGGTGTCCCTCGTCTTCTGGTATGTCGGCCTTGTGCCTGATCTCGCGAATATGCGTGACCGGGCCCGACGCCGATGGATGAAGATCGTCTATGGCATCTTTGCCCTGGGCTGGCGCGGCTCCGCTCGTCACTGGGCGCGCTATGAAATGATCTACATCCTGCTCGCCGGGCTCGCGACACCGCTGGTGCTTTCCGTCCACAGCGTCGTGAGCCTGGATTTCGCGGTCGCCAATCTTCCCGGCTGGCACTCCACCATCTTCCCGCCGTACTTCGTCGCGGGAGCGATCTTCTCCGGGTTCGCCATGGTGCTGACGCTGGTGATCCCCGTGCGGGCCGCATTCGGATTGAAGGACTACATCACGCCGCACACGCTCGACAATGCAGGAAAGGTCCTGCTGACCACCGGACTCATGGTGGCGCTGGGCTACCTCAGTGAGCACTTCATGTCGTGGTATTCCGACGACGAATACGAAGCGGCGATGACCCTGAACCGGATGTTCGGTCCCTACTGGTACATCTACTGGCTCACGATGGCGTGCAATGTCGGCATTCCTCAGCTGCTCTGGTTTCGCGCCGTGCGCTTCAGCCCAGTGGCGCTCTTTTGCATTTCCATCCTCGTGAATGTGGGCATGTGGACGGAGCGGTTCATGATCGTGGTTGTCAGCCTGCACCGCGACTTTCTTCCTTCGTCCTGGGGCATCTTCACGCCCACGGGTTGGGATTGGGCCACGTTGCTCGGATCGTTCGGACTCTTCTTCACGCTGCTGTTCCTGTTCGTCCGGGTGTTGCCGATGATCGCCATGTCGGAGATGCGAAAGGCAAAATTGCACGGGGACGCAATATGACCGCGACTGACCCTCCACTCCATGGCCTCGCAGCGGAGTATGAAACTCCGGAGGAGCTTCTCGCGGGCGCGCAGAAGGCGCAAGAAATGGGCTATCGTCGCATGGACGCCTACACTCCCTACGCGGTGGAAGGACTGGAAGACTGCCTCGGAACGCACGGCAGAGGTGTATCACTGATCACGTTGCTCTGCGGCATTACCGGAGCTCTCACCGGCTATGGCATGCAGACTTTTGCGGCGGTGTTCGACTATCCACTCAATGTCGGCGGCAGGCCGCTGCACAGCTGGCCCGCGTTTATTCCCATCACCTTTGAGCTGACCATCCTTTTCGCGGCGGTGGGAGGAGTCATCGGGATGTTTGTTCTCAATGGTCTCCCCTGCCCTCATCATCCCATCTTCGAAACGCCGCATTTCGAGGAACGCAACGCCGCTCGCTTCTACCTGTGCATCGAGACGAGTGATCCTCTCTTCGACGCCGCGCGCACACGCGAGATGCTTTCCTCAACGCATCCCGCGCACATCTGGGAGGTGCCGTTGTCATGAGGTGTGCGCTTCATCGTATTGTGATGGTGATACTGCTGCTTGGAGCAGGCGCGCTCGCTGGCTGCCGGCAGGATATGAATGACCAGGAGCGACTGGACACCCTCGAGGCCAGTGACTTCTTCCCGGATGGCGCGGCATCGCGGCCCATCCCCGCGGGAACCGTGGCCCGCGGACAACTTCGAGAGAACACCGCCTTCCAAACCGGGCATCTCACTCCCACGGAACTGGTGAACGAGTTGCCCATGCCGCTGACGGCAGATTTGCTGCAGCGCGGCGAGGAACGCTTCAACATCTATTGTTCCGTGTGCCACGGCCGCACAGGGGAAGGGACCGGCATGATCGTCCGGCGTGGATTTCCACAGCCGCCGTCATTTCACACGGATCGATTGCGCGAGGCCCCGCTGGGTCACTTCGTGCAGGTCATCACCAACGGCTACGGCCTCATGTACTCCTACGCCTCGCGGGTGGAGCCATCCGACCGATGGGCCATCGCGGCGTATATCCGCGCTCTGCAACTCAGCCAACATGCCACGCTCACCGACGCCGATGCCGCGGCACGCAAACAACTGGAGGAGGCGACGCGATGATCACGGATCCCAGCCTCGACGATGCCTTCCGTCTCTGGCAAAAGCGCTCAGCATGGATTGGCGCGCTGTTGCTTGCGGCGTGGCTGGTTGCCGCGTTCATCTGGCAGAAGGCCGCATTTCAGGGGTACTGGTTTGCGTGGGTGTTCTGGGCCGGGCTTGGCCTCGGCTTCGTGGCGCTATGCTTCCTTCAGTTTCTCACGAGGGGCGCATGGAGCCTCGCAGTGCAACGAATCTCAGAAGCCGGGGCCGCGACACTGCCACTGATGGCCCTGCTGTTTCTCCCCATGCTGATCGGTGTGAGGGACGTGTTCCCGTGGGTGATTCCTGAAACCCTCGCGGACGCCCCGCACAAGCGCGCCTACCTGACCGCCCCCTGGTTCATCGCGCGCTCGTTCGCCTGCCTGGCGGCCATGATGCCTCTCATCATGGCGGTGCGAAAGTGGTCGGCAGCGGAGGATCGTCGCACGCCATCGACTGACCCGGCCGCACGCCTGCGGAGAATCAGCGCCGGAGGAATGGTGCTCTATTCGGTGACCATGCTCGTGGCCTCGACGGACTGGGTCATGTCTCTTCAGCCCAGGTGGTATTCGACCATGCTGGTGGTGATCGTGGGCATCAGCCAGCTGCTCTCCGCGCTGGCCGCTTCCATCGCGCTCATCGCGCTCATCGCGGACGCGCCGGCCCTCGCGCCACTGCTCGACACGAAATGCAGGCGGGACCTTGGCAATCTGCTCCTCGCCTTCGTCATCTTCTGGACCTACGTCACTTTCTCGCAGTATCTGATCATCTGGTCCGGCAACCTTCCGCGTGAGGTCGGATGGTATCTGAGCCGCACGACCACCGGATGGAAGGCCGTGGTGACGTGCCTCGCGCTCTTGCAGTTCGCCGTCCCGTTTGCCGTGCTGCTCTTCCGCAGCAACAAGCAAAGCCTGACACGCCTCGGCATGGTGGCGGCACTCGTGTTTGCGATGGGGGCCATGCACATTTACTGGCTGGTAGCACCCGCATTTGGAGGTCCGCTCTCCGGACCGTGGTGGAGTGCGCTGCTGGCTTTCGTGGGAATAGGCGGCTTGTGGACCGGCCTGTTCCTTTGGTTTCTGAGAGGACGACCGTTGGCGCCGCTGCATGCGGAGGAGGTGCTATCATGAACGGTCCCGCCGACTGTCGCGAACGCGATGACGTGAATAGTCGCGCCGTGCTGTGGACCGCGCTGGGCCTGGCGCTGGGTGTGGCAGCCACGCTTCTCGTCATCCTGTGGCTGGAACAATCCCTCGGCCTCACGCCAAAAGGGAGGCCGCGCGCCAGTACCATCACGGTTCCCTCAGCGAGAGCACCGGCTCCGGAATTGCAACGCACAGTCGAGGAGGACCTGAAGATCTTGCGCGCCGAGGAAGACGCGACACTGAATGGCTACGGATGGATCGATCGCCCATCGGGCACGATTCGAATTCCTCTCGATCGCGCCAAGGAACTCCTGCTTCAGCGCGGTCTTCCCTCCACAGGCACCGCAATGCCTCTGCCCGGCCCTCCTCCGGTGCCAACAGCGAAAGGAGGCGTGCCATGAAGATGCGCGCCATCACTTTAGTATTCGCAGTGGCGGCGTGCCTTCACCCGCTTTCCGTTGGTGCGGCCGGAGGATCGCTGACGCCCGACGAGCTCAAGAACTTCATTTTCGAGCAAAAGCGCGGGGCGTCGGTGCCGACCAGTCTCGAGTACCGCGACGAGACGGACGCTCCGGTGCGATTGCAGATCTTCTTCCACGATCTGCCGGTCGTGCTCGTCCTCGCGGACTACGAGTGCCCGCATCTCTGTAATGTGGTGTTGAACGGACTCCTGGAAGGAGTGCGGCAGCTCAAGATGACCGCAGGCACCGATTTCGAGATCGTGGTGGTCTCCATCCGGCCGGAAGAGAAATCGGCAACAGCCGCGGCGCGGCAATACGTCTATGCCTCCCGATACGGGCGCGCGGACAAGAATGGCGCGCATGGCTGGCACTTCCTGACGGAGGGAAAAGACTCCGCGCGATCGCTGGCCGACGCCGTCGGATTTCACTACGCCTTCGACGCGGCCAGCAACCAGTTCGCTCATCCGAGCGGCATCGTGGTGTTGACGCCCACGGGGAAGGTCTCCTCGTATCTTCTCGGCATCGAGTTTCCCGGCACGAAGTTGCAGCAGGCCCTGGCGGAAGCGTCGAGGGGCAAGTTGGGCCCTCTGGCGGAGAAGCTGTTGATCCTCTGTTTCCACTACGATCCCATCACCGGGAAATATGGCCTGGCGATCTCCCGGGTGCTGAAGGCCTCCGGGATCGTCACCACGCTGGCGCTCATCGGACTCATTGTTTATTTCCATCGGCGGGAAAGGCAGGCCGCTGCCTTGCCATGAACGCCCCCATCGCCACTCTCTGGATGTCCGAACCTGCCTCCAACGTGGCGGGCTGGGTGGACGATATCTTCTTCGGCCTGCTGGCGGTCTGTGCGCTGGTGACGGCGGCCATCGGCCTGGTGATCCTCGTGTTCTGCGTGCGCTACCGGTCGGGTGGCCCGCCCCGCTGGAATCTGCCGCTGAAGCGATCCGGCCCGCTCGAGCTGACCTGGAGTGCGATCACTCTCCTGATCTTCCTGGGCTTCTTTGTGTGGGCCGCCGCGGTGTACGCTCGCATGATGCAGCCTCCGGCGGATGCGCAGGAGATTCACGTCGTGGCCAAGCAGTGGATGTGGAAGATCCAGCATCTCAATGGCCGCAGGGAGATCAATGCCCTGCACCTGCAGATCGGGCGGCCGGTCCGGCTGGTGATGACGTCACAGGACGTGATCCACAGTTTCTTCGTCCCGGCTTTTCGCACGAAACAGGATGTGCTGCCGGACCGCTACACCTCGCTCTGGTTCACCCCTACGAAGTTGGGCACGTATCACCTGTTCTGTGCCGAGTACTGTGGCACCAACCACTCTCGCATGCAGGGAACGGTCCATGTGCTGGACCCTGCGGGATACGCAAAGTGGCTGGGGGACGGTGAATCATCGGAATCGGTGATCTCCGCCGGAGCGCGCCTCTTCACGGCGCGCGGATGCAGCGGATGTCATGCTCCGCACGGGTCGGTACGCGCACCGCTTCTCGATGGCATCTTCAATCGGCCCATCGCTTTGAGCGATGGAAGCGTGATCCGCGCGGACGAGCAGTACCTCCATGATTCGATCCTGATCCCCAACAAGCAGATCACCGCGGGATACGAGCCGCTCATGCCTGTGTATCAGGGCCAGCTCAGCCAGGAGGAGGTGATGCAACTCGTCGCCTACATCAAATCGCTCCGCATGCCGGAAGGAGGCGTGCCATGATTACCCCCGTGCCTCAGGCCCTGCCGCAGCCGCCGGCCAGCACGCCGAGCTACCTGCGTGAAGGCACGTCCCTGCGCTCGTGGCTGCTGACCACCGATCACAAGCGCATCGGCATTCTCTACATGATCACGATCACGCTGTTCTTCTTCATTGGAGGAACGGCGGCGACTCTGATGCGGATCGAACTGGCCACTCCAGCCGGCGACCTTGTTACCTCACCCACCTACAACAAGCTCTTCACCATTCACGGTGTGGTGATGGTGTGGTTCTTCCTCATTCCTTCCATTCCCACGGTGCTTGGCAATTTCCTGCTGCCGCTCATGATCGGCGCGCGCGATGTGGCCTTCCCGCGATTGAACCTCGCCAGCTGGTATCTTTTCGTGGCAGGGGGTCTATTTGCACTCTTCTCGATTGTGTCCGGCGGCGTGGACACCGGCTGGACGTTCTACACCCCGTACTCCAGCGCCTACGCCAATGGGCACGTGGTCGCGATGGCCACGGGCATTTTCATTGCCGGGTTCAGCTCCATCGCCACGGGTCTGAACTTTATTGTCACCACGCACATCATGCGCGCGCCCGGGCTGCGCTGGTACCGGCTTCCCTTGTTCGTATGGTCGCTCTACGCCACGAGCCTGATCCTCGTCCTCGCCACGCCGGTGCTCGCGATCACGCTGGTGCTCATGGCTCTCGAGCGCCTGTTCGGCGTCGGCATTTTCAATCCGGCGCTCGGAGGCGATCCGTTGCTCTTCCAGCACTTGTTCTGGTTCTACTCACACCCGGCGGTGTACATCATGATCCTTCCCGGCATGGGCGTGACGAGTGAAATCATCGCGTGTTATGCGCGCAAGCGGGTCTTCGGCTACAAGATTGTCGCGATGGCCAGCCTCGCGATCGCCGTGCTCGGCTTCCTCGTTTGGGGTCACCACATGTTCGTGAGCAGCCAGTCGATCTATGCAGGCATGGTGTTCTCCATTTTGAGCTTCCTCGTCTCCGTGCCTTCCGCCATCAAGGTGTTCAACTGGACCGCGACGCTCTACCGCGGGTCCATCTGGTTCCAGACACCGCTTCTCTACGCCCTTGGATTTCTGGGCCTCTTCACCATCGGAGGGCTCACCGGACTCTTTCTCGCGTCGCTGGCGGTGGATGTGCATCTGACGGACACGTATTTTGTCGTCGCGCACTTCCACTACATCATGGTGGGCGGCATGGTCATGGCGTACCTTGGCGGCCTCCATCACTGGTGGCCGAAGATCACCGGGCGGCTCTATCCCGAAGGGCTGGCCAAGCTTTCCGCGTTGTTCATCTTTGCAGGATTCAACCTCACGTTCTTCCCCCAGTTTGTGCTTGGCTATCTCGGCATGCCGCGACGCTATCACAGCTATCCGGCGGAATTCCAAACGCTCAATGTGCTCTCTTCCGCGGGCGCTTCCATCCTCGCACTGGGCTATCTGCTGCCCTTCGCCTACTTGCTTTGGTCATTGCGAAGGTCCGCCAATGCGCCGGCGAATCCTTGGGGCGGAACCGGACTGGAATGGACCACGCCATCGCCCCCACCGAAGGGCAACTTCGAAACGACGCCGCTAGTCACGGAAGACCCGTATACATACCGCGAGGAACCCGACACTGCTCATGTCCGCTGAACCTGTCACCGCGCATCAGTTCGAGGATCACGCCCAGCAGCGGGAAGCCGCGACGCTGGGAATGTGGGTATTCCTGGCCACGGAGATCCTCTTCTTCGGCGCGATGATCGCCGGCTACACCGTCTATCGGTTCGAAAATCCGGAAGTTTGGAAAGATGCCAGCCGCCACACGCTGGTGACTCTGGGCACCTGCAACACCGCCATTCTGCTGATCAGCAGCCTGACCATGGTGCTGGGAGTGCGCGCTGCGGAACTCGGTCTCCGGCGCATGGCAGGCCGCTGGCTCTGGTGCACCGCGGCGCTTGGCATCGCGTTCTTGATCGTGAAGGGCTTTGAATACTCGCACGAAATCCATGAGGGCCTGCTGCCCGGATCATCATTTCACATTGAGGGAACGGGCGGGAAGCATGCGGAGATGTTCTTCTACCTCTATTTCCTGATGACGGGTGTGCATGCCCTGCACGTCACGATCGGCGTGGTCATGCTGGCCATCTTCGCGATCCGCCTGCACATCCCAAAAAATGGCGCGACACCGCTTTCCCCCGCCGCGGTGGATCTGCTCGGACTTTACTGGCACTTTGTCGACATCGTCTGGGTGTTCCTGTTTCCCCTCTTGTACCTCGCCGGGAGGCACCCATGAAAAGCGTAAAACCCTATCTCGCCGTGGCCGTGGCGCTGTTGCTTTTGCTGGCGCTCACCGTGGGCGTTGCCTACGTGGATCTCGGACCGTGGAACACCGCCGTCGCGATGCTGGTATCGCTCGCCAAAGGCATGCTGATCTTGATATTCTTTATGCACCTCGGCAAGGCGAGCGCCCTTGTCAGGCTGGCCGCCTGCGCGGGCTTCTTCTGGCTGGCGATCATGCTGGTGCTCATCCTGGGCGATTTCATGACGCGCTGAGCATCATGGCTTCGCTTCCGGAGCGAAGCCAAAGAAAAAGTGGAGGCGAGGGGAGTTGAACCCCTGTCCGAATCGCCATCAATGAAAGCATCTCCATGCGTAGTGAGTCAATTGATCTCGATGCTGGCTCGCCGGCTCACAGGCTCTCCATCATCCAGCGTCCTGTTTGTCTCGCTGGGGAGCCGGTCGCCCGCCCCTTCAGCCAGCCTGTGGGTAGTCGCTTTTCCGGCTCACAGACTTCACCGGAATCGCGTCGTGGCGCTTAGGCCGCGAGAGCAAGCTCGTTAGAGTTCGCAGTTATGTTTTTGACTCGATTGTTGACGCGGTGACGTGTCGTCCGCGGCATGCAGCCCTCACCTCAGACCATCCGTCGAAACCAGGACGCCCCCGAAATGAAAAGTGCTGATTCAGAATACGCCAGGAAGGAGGGAATGCAAGTTTCGGTTCTCGGTTCTCGGTTCTCGGTTCTCGGTTTCGAGAATCCAGGATCGAGTATCCAGTATCCAGTATCGAGCTTCATATTTCAAAGCTCACCACTCCCCTCGCCTGCTCGCGCGTCAGCACATCGGCCATGGTGAGCTTGGAGAGCCAGGATTGCATGTCGTTCCGGAGTTCCTGAAAGACGTGCGTCAGGCCAGGCGAGATCGACTCCCCATTAGGCAGGATCTCGATCGGGCCGTCCACCAGCTCGATGACCTCGCCCAACGTGATGCGGGTGGAAGGTCTCGCAAGGGTGTAGCCACCACCGGCGCCGCGCTTGCTGTGAAGGACGCCACCCTTGCGCAGGATGAGAAGGATCTGCTCCAGGAACTTCAGCGGAATGTGCTCATCCTGCGAGAGCGACTGGATCGAAAAGACCGCGCCATGCGCCCCGCGGCACATGGCGAGCACGGCACGGAGTGCGTATTCAGCCTTCTTGGAAATCTTCACCGCCCTCTGGTTAGGCGGGGCGGCGGGCGGGTCAAGCGGGATGCAGAGTAGCCGGGTTTCTCCGAAACCCGCAGCCTCTCCACTCAGGGCTTCGAGTTTCGGAGAAACTCGGCTACTTTCATGACCCACACTCGTGGCTGGAACTCTCCAGGCCACGTGGCGATCAGGGCCGCTTTGCCAACCGTATCCCCTCTGCTAGCCTCCTTCCAAGCAAATGCCCCGCATGCCAGCCATCCTCTCATGAGCGACCTCTTCAACGGCGATGTCCCCACTGCCGACGCCGAGACCCGGCGGCGCGTCAGTCGCGCCATTCCGCTGGCGGCACGGATGCGGCCGCGCTCTCTCGCGGAATACGCAGGGCAGAAGCACATCCTCGGCGAAGGCAAGCTGCTGAAGCGCGCGATCGAGGGCGACCGGTTCTCCTCGCTCATCTTCTACGGGCCGCCGGGCATCGGAAAGACGACGCTGGCGACGATCATCTCGCATGAGACGAAGTCGCGCTTCATCGCCCTCAGCGGCGTAGAGAGCAATGTCGCGGAGATTCGCGCCGTGGCGGACACGGCGGAGAAACTGCAGCGGCTGCACGGACAGACGACGATCCTGTTCGTGGACGAAATCCATCGCTTTAATAAAGCCCAGCAGGACGTGCTGCTGCCGCACCTGGAGCGCGGGACCCTGCGCTTCATCGGCGCGACGACGCACAATCCCTTCTTCTACATCAACAGCCCGCTCGTCTCCCGCTCGCAGCTCTTCACGCTGGAGCCCCTGAGCATGGAGGACCTGGAGTGGCTCATGCAGCAGGCGTTGCATGACAGGGAGCGCGGTCTCGGCGACATGGCCATCACGCTCACGCCGGAGGCGGCCAAGCACTTCGCCACGGTGAGCGATGGCGATGCGCGCAAGGCGCTGAGTGCGCTGGAACTGGCGGCCATCACGACCACGCCGGATGCGGAGGGCCGCGTGCTCATCGATCTCGCCGTCGCGGAGGAGAGCGTGCAGCAGAAGACCATCGTGTATGACGGCGATGGCGATGCGCACTACGACACCATCAGCGCCTTCATCAAGAGCATCCGCGGCTCCGACCCCGACGCCGCGCTGTACTGGCTCGCCAAGATGCTCCACGCCGGCGAGGACATCCGCTTCATCGCGCGCCGCCTCGTGATCTCCGCGAGCGAGGACATCGGCATGGCGGACAGCAACGGCATCCAGGTCGCCGTCGCCGCGCAACAAGCCGTGGAGTTCATCGGCATGCCCGAGGCGCGCATCCCGCTGGCGCATGCCACGGTGTACCTGGCGACAGCGCCCAAGAGCAATCGCGCCTACGCCGCCATCGGCGCTGCGATGAAGGACATTCAGGAAGGCCGCACGCTGGCGGTGCCGCCCCATCTGCGCACGAAGACGCGCAAGAAACTGGCCGCCGCTTCAGGCGTGACGGCGAAGGAGATGGACTACAAGTATTCGCACGACAGCGAGGAGGGATATATCCCGCAAGTGTATCTTCCCGAAGGCCGTCGCTACTACGAACCTTCCACCAACGGCATGGAGCAGCGCGTCAAGGAGCGCCTCGATCACTGGCGAAAGCTGTTCGAGGAAGCGCAGGGGAAGTAGCCCGACATTCCGATGCCGGGTCAGGATCGCCAGCCTCATCGACAAGCCATCCGGGTGCGAAGACGAAAGCCCGAGCACGGAAGCCGAAACGGTGGCAAGCTGTTTCCCATTCGGGTCGCATCCCGCCAGTCCACCTCTTGAAACCCTTCCGCACCCTCGCCCAAGCCCGCACCTCCGAAGGTGCTGAGTTGACCCTGCACTCGCACGACGGAAATTTTTATCTGCGCGTGAACCGGCAACCGCTGATGGGCACCAATGCTTCGATGTCGGAGATGCGGCTGGCCGAGCTGGCTTGTCATCGATTGGCGGGACGCAGGAAGAGCCGGGTTTTGATCGGTGGCCTCGGCTTTGGCTTTTCACTCCGTCGTGTACTGGAGCTGCTGACGAAGGATTCCGTCGCGCAGGTCGCGGAACTGTTGCCCGAAGTGGTGCAATGGAATCGCGAGTTCCTCAGCGAGGTAAACGGCAAACTCGTCGATGACCCGCGCGTGCAGCTCTCGATTGAGGACGTCTTCAAGGTCATCAGCAGCGCTCCGTCCGCGTACTACGATGCGATCTTGCTCGACGTGGACAATGGCCCCATCGCGATGGTGAAGGACGGCAATGCCCGGTTGTATCAGGAGCGCGGATTCGCCGAGATCATGCGCGTGCTCAAGCCGCAGGGCCGGGTCACGTTCTGGTCCGCCAGTCAGGACCCGTCCTTTGCGAAGCGCCTCGCCAAGGCTGGGTTCAAGGTGGAGGCCGTCGGCGCCAAAGCCTATGAGCAGGCGCGCCGCAACTCGCACACCATCTTCGTGGCGGATCGCCGTGAATGAGCCTGCATGACAGGCGAATAGAAGCTCAAAGTAGTCCACCCGTCCCGGGCGGCAGTGTGCTATCCGCCTGGGCCAGGCGGGCTACGTTTCCTGCCCACGAGTGGCCCTGCAACATCCCCTCCGAGGCACCGTTTGTTCCCCAATGTGAAAGCTTCCCTTCTCCTCGCTGCCGCGGTCCTTCTTTCCGCACGGCTTGTCTTCGCCGACGCGCCTTCGGTGGATCAACCGCTGCGCGACGCCATCAAGAAGAGCCTCGCTTACGTGGCCGATGGAGGACGCGATTGGATGGAGGGTCGCAACTGTGCTTCGTGTCATCACGCGCCCATGCTGATCTGGAGCCTGAATCACGCGAAGCAGCGCGGGTTTGAGGTGGATGAGAAGACGCTCGCGGAAGTCACGGCGTGGACGCTCGATCCCAAAGTCCGGTTGATGCCGAAGCCCGCTGTGAAGCAGGTCCACGAGATGCCGAAGGCGCCGGCCGCGAAGAGCGAGGCCGAGGAGAAGCAAGGGAAAGCGCCCATCGATCAGGGAGCCCCTGTGGCACAGGAAGCCCCTGGGGCATCGGATGCGCCGGACGCCGACAAGGAGCCATGGGTGAAACTGGTCGATCCGGTGGTCGCGTACTACACGTTGGCGACCGACCGCGTGCAGCCTCCGCCGGTGCCGGCGGAGATACGCGCGAGGATGATCCAGCACTTCCTGGACAAGCAGGGAGCGGATGGTTCCTGGCCGACCTACGTCCAACAGCCTCCAATGCTCGACGGCGCGGAGACATCCACGCTCTACATGCTGGTGGCCCTGCGCGGCAGCGATGGCAGGAGTCCGCCTTCGGTCCCTGATTGGACCGATCGTCAGGCGCGCGCCCTCGATTTCCTCGCCAAGACGAAACCCACGGATGAAGTGCAGAGGAAACTCTGGCGGCTGTTCCTGCGCAAGGAACTGGACGCCTCCGGTGCCGCCCGCCTCGGCGGATCGCAGGAAGCCGAGACCGCCGCGGTGCTCTCCCAGCAACACACCGATGGCGGCTGGGGCCAGACGCCCTCTCTCCCGAGCGATGCCTATGCGACCGGACAGGTGCTCTATTTCCTGGATGCCGCAGGATGCACGATGAGCGCGGACGCTCGAGACAAAGCGGTGGCGTTCCTCGTGAAGACCCAGAAGCCGGACGGCTCCTGGCCCATGACCTCACGCCCGCGCACCGCACCGAAGAATCTGCCCGGATCGAAGGACCTGGAGATCATCGGCTATGCAGCGACGGCGTGGGCGGCGATGGGGTTGGTTTCTGCAGCTACGCCATGAAGGCAATGCCACACCACCGCTCGCAGGAGCGCGGATGAGGGCAATGCGTCGAACTTACTTATGGGTGCGAGGAGGTGTTGAGTTGGCAGGCAGCGCATGCGAGACGCGGCTGAAGGAGAGGTGCATCACAACCAACAAATGTCTAAGGATAGTCAAAGCAGCTTACAACAATCCACATCATGAATCAAAGCAGCACAAGACCTCGCAAGCGTAAGAGCGCAACCGTCTCACGCGAGCAAAAATCAGATCCTCCAAAGAAGAAACTCCAAAATGAGGTCCCATCTCCGAAAGCATCAAAACCGGAGGATGTCATGAATGGTGTGCGCCGGTGTAGAAGCAGTGGCATCAAAACTGACGATGAAGAAGGCAGATTGGAGAATGCTCTTCACGAACAGATCAAAGGTTTAATGCTTTCCCCTCCTTTTCGACGTAGGGACCTAATTTCTGACTCGGGCCTAGTGAAAGAAGGCTGGCGATTGCCAGACGTGACGGAAAGGGACGTCGAACTCTATCTTCGACAAATTCAGGCCGGCGCAAGCGGATTAGAAAACGTCGCTCAATTCCATCCCGTGGCGGACATTCGCTTCGCTGCACAACGGGCCCTGGCTGACGTCGCAGATATTGTGCTTGATGAATGGCCTTCAAAGCATCAATGCGTAAAGGGTTGGCCGTTCGGCTGGCTGAAGTCCAAGGCTGGCAGCGGGCTTAAGCAGCGATGGGAGCAAGAGCTCCATCGCACAAAAGAGCCCAAGCAAACCAAGTTCAAGCCGTTGGATCAGGCACGCTGGAGCTTTATCAGTGGGTTGTATGCGCTTCTTTTGAATCGGCAAGGGGCTGTTGTTCGCGTACTGGCAAATGTGACCGCGACAGAGGAGGAAATACCGGATCCCATCGTAAATGGAATGCCGCAAAGTTGGGATCGAAAAAGAGCGAGTATGCTGCTCCGAGAATTCTTCGCACGGATACCAAATTATCGTGAAGGCCTCCGAAGCAAAACAATAAACCCTTGGTTCGATGTTGAGAAAGCAGTAGTCGGTCATTTTGAGCGCTATTGGCAGACAGTCGTCGAACCGCTCGCAACAGAAGGCGCCCCCTCGCCTTGGGTATTTTGGCGCGACTTCGCTATGATTGGTTTTGCTAGAGGAAGCACGGACTGGGAAATCTGGGCGGCATGGTCAAAGCATGCACCAAGCATGAAGCGGATGCTTCTGAGGTACTTGCGCGATCGCAATCCAGCAGCTGGTGATGCAGCTTCACGCGAGGTTCCCTTCGCAGTCATGAGCGGTTTTAGAATGCCTAAATCTTAGGCGCTTCTCAAATAGGGTCCGTTGTTACGGAAGGATGACGAATAGACGATGCGGGTGAGGTGCACCATTGTTCGTCGCAACCATATTCATTTATGAAACGAGTGATTAGAAAAAGCCTCCGTCAAACATCAGGTCGCGCGCCGAAGCTGCTCACGAAAATCCGAAAGCCTTCCAGGGGCAGCAGTTTTGAGTTTTCTATCAGGGTACACCTTTCCCACCGATTCTTAGCCTGTATCGCAATACTTTTCACTCGCGTGATCATTGCTATTATGGCTTCGCCACCACTGTAGCTTATGCTGCAAGGTCCTGGCTTTGTTGCGCGAAGGTTGCGATGCCGGGGCCAAGACACGTGCTATTTTTGGGCGGCCATCCTACTTCGCCTCCGCATCCGCCTTCTTTTTCTTCCTCATCTCCTTCTTCGTGGGAGGCGTCGCCGCTGCTCCGTCCTCCCCTTTCAGCCCGCCTTCATAATCTCCACCCGCGAGACTCTTGTCCACGGACGCCTTCCACTCATCAAGTGTCGCCTTCATTTTTGCCACGCGCTCGGGTTCCTGTGCGGCGATGTCGGTGGTTTCCTTCGGGTCCTTCGACACGTCGTACAACAGCACTGAGGCCGCGGCGTCTCCTTTCGCTTCAGCGGCCTTAGCGCCTTCCTTCTTGCCCTTGCCCTTGCCGCCTTTCTTGTCTCCGGAGATGGGGTTCGTGTGCAGCTTGTAGGGCCAGTCAAGCAGGGCGGCATGCGCCTTCTCCTCGCCAGCGTGAGCCCAGAAGGCGATGGGCTTGGACCGGGTGTCGGTCTGGCGGTCGAAGAGTGGCAGGAGGTTGATGCCATCCAGCGGCCGGATCTGGTGCTCCGCCACGGCGCCCGTGGCGGCGAGGACAGTCGTGTAGATGTCGCTCGAGCAGCACGGCGTATCGCTTGCGAAAGGCTTGGGGATGCGCGCCGGCCACTCGACGACGGCAGGCACGCGCAGCCCGCCCTCCCATAGCGTTCCCTTTTCCCCGCGGAGATAGCCGGTGGACTTCGGTCCCTCGTGTCCCCCGTTGTCGCTGTTATACCAGAGCAGGGTGTTGTCGGCGATCTTCAGCTCCTTGAGAGCCGCGCGCAGGCGACCCACGCTGCGGTCGATGGCGGTGATCTCGCCATAGTAGTCCGCCTCGGGCAGGCCCTTGTAGGCCTCCTTGTCGGCGGGCAGCGCCTCGTGTGGAACGTGCGGATTGCCAAACCAGACGACGGTGAGGAAGGGCTTGTGCGCGTCCGCCTGTTTGCGGATGAACTTCAGCGCCTCATCGGTCACGATGTCCGACCCGTCGCCGTGAAACTTCTCCGGCACTCCCTGGCGGCCCAGGACGGGATCGAGATCGAAGAAGTTATCGGCGGAGATCCATTCATCGAAGCCCAGCTTGCCGGGGGAAAGCGGATCATCGGCGAGGATGGCGCGACCGGGAGGGGTCTTGGTGTCGCGGTCACCATTCTTGCCGTTGAGATGCCATTTGCCGAAGTGCCCCGTGGCATAGCCCGCGTGCTGCAGCACCTCGGCCACGGTAAGTTCCTGAATCCGGATGGGTGCGCCCGGGCTGAAGGTGCCCATGCGGCCGGGATTCCGCCCGGTCATGATGCTGGCGCGTGTCGGGGAGCAGTTGAAATGCGCGGTGTAGAAGCGGTTGAGGCGCAGTCCTTCCGCCGCCAGCTTGTCCAGGTTTGGCGTCTTGAGCTCGGGATGGCCGTTGTAGCTGGTGTCGCCGAAGCCCTGGTCATCAGCCATGATGAGGAGGACGTTTGGGCGGGCGGCGGAATCGGCCGCGAGTGTCGTGTGCCGCGAGAGGAGGAGGACGAGGAGGAGGATCAAGGAGGGACGCATGGGAGAAGCATTGAAGATTTGAAATTTGAAATTTGAAACCCGAAATGATCGCGCAGTGTCTCAGCGGGGTGATGAAGGCGGAGCAGGCCTTGTGATTTCGAGCATATGGAAGATGTCGTCTTCGGCATCGGTATTGACGAGCATGAGATCGGCGGCGTGGGGGCCGCGATTTCCGAAATAGGCATCGGTCAAGATGACAGTCTTTTCCTTCCACGTGCCCGTATCCGTCTTGGTGATTTCAAAGGCGGTCTTCCGCGGCTCATCCACGGCGTCATACTGCAAAGCCCACCGACCATTTCCCTTGTCGTAGTAAACGACTCGAACCGTGACCGGTGATGCAGCAGCCAATGGCTTCCCGCCAAAGAAGGTGTCCTTCACATCGAAATACATGGCGTCCCTGCCGCTGGCATGCTCGAATCCCCGGGCGAATCGGGCATAAATCGGGGTGGAGGCCGTGACCTCGCCTCCGACTCGCCACCAGCCGACGCTGGTTTCTTCGGCATCGAGTTGATGCAGGTAACGCTCGTAATTGCCGTCGAGAATCTGCCAGCCTGAATCGTTCAGCCCCTTCTGTGTGTTTCGCTGCGTGGTCTGGGCGGCAAGCACCCCGTCCACGGAATCCATGCGCGCGCTCCGGCTGGCATAGGCGCGACAGATCGCAATGTAGCGATCCCTGTTCTTGATGTCCGCTTTGCCGAATTTTTCTTCCGGGAACTTCTTGGTATCCGCGGCATTCAAGCCTTCGCGCAGGGCACAAAACGCTCCGGTGGCGTTGGCCGACTGGTTCTGGCCGGCATACTTGTTAAAGAACTCCACGAAGTCCCAGGCGCTGTTTTCGTGGCACCACTCACGCGCGGTGCTGGTGAGATGCCAGGTGCCCAATCCGTTGTGCAAGGCGGAGAGAGCGGTCCAATAGAAATTCATGCCGACATTTGTCCGGAAGATCGGCTTCTCCCATGTCTGGTCCATCTCGCAGCGCGTGAACGCGAACTCGCGGCTGCCGGGCGCGCGATCGATCACCGGAGGGAGAAAGCCTTTGATGCGCTCCGCTTCGCCATTCAACTGATAGAAATGACCGAGAGTGGCCTTGTGGGCCCATGGTCCCTTCAGATGAGCGAGCACCCAATCGTGGCCTTCAGGGCCTCCGTTGGACCATGGCATGAGGCCGTTGAAGAGCAGGGGAATGACCGGGCCGGGCCCCTCCTGGAAGGCGGTGTTGTATTTCGCAAAGGCCCCGAGGCGGAATCCAGTCCATTCACTTTCTGAAAGGGCATATTGCGCCGGTGTTGGCGTGCCCTTGTAGGGCGCCTCATCCTGGGTGGACCCGGTCATGACGAGCACGCAAGTGACGCGGTCCGTGATGCGTGGGGGCAGGGAGCGGACATGTTTCCCGAACTCCTGAAGCATGCGCCCATGATATCGCTGATAGTTCGGGTCCAAATAGTAGGGATAGGGACCATCGCGGACATGACCTTTCGTCATCACGCGAGGCACACCGTGATCGTAGATCCACTCCGGACTCTGGGGCCCGGTGGCGACACCGATGCCACAATACAACCCGAGGTCGGCCACCTGTGCCAGCGTGGCATCGAGCTGCTTCCAGTCGAAGACACCATCGCTGCGCTCGATCTCAGACCAGGCCTTGCCAATCATGACGCCGCGATAGTGACTCACATCCGGGAGATCGCTGTCGAGCTTTTGATTGTGATTGAGCTGGATCCAGACGCCGCTGGGGCCGTGATTAATAGTCTCGGTTTTTGCAGCAGCAGCAGCAGCAACGGCGGCCGTTGTGGCGGCGGGCGCACGTGTCCGGGATGGCACGGAAGCGACGACGACCGCCTCTCTCGAGACGGGCCACCCGAGGCGAACGAGGAGGGCGACCGACTTTTGCTGGATGTCCTGCAGGACGGACGGCTCGTTGCAGAAGCCATGCGGGCCATCGTACTCGTGAAGCACACAATCGTTGCCTTCTTTCTGCATGGCGGCGTTGAATCGCTTCAGGCAGTCGAGCTTAGCCGCCCGGTCGCTGCGGCCGCCAAAGATCACCGTCGGCGGCGCGCCTTTGGTCACGTGGTGCGCGGGAGAGAAACGGGCGTAGTCCGCCTTGATGATGGGCGCTTCGTATTGATAGCCGCCCTCGGGACCGTTATCCAGCACCGGCTCCAGCAGCACCAGCGCGTCTGGCCGGCAGGAGACCGCCGCGTGCTCCGCTTCGGTCTCGAAGCCAGGCAGAAGCGCGCAGGCCGCGACGAGATGCCCACCTGCGGAATTTCCCGCGGCGGCGATGCGTGAGGGATCGATGCCGAATTCCGCCGCATGACCGCGCACATGGCGCACCGCGGACTTGGCGTCTTCGATGCACGGGCCGGGGTCCAGATTCGCGCCTTCCTCGGACAATCGATACTCGACGCCGAGCACCACCATGCCGCGAGGACACAGGGCCTCCGCCCAAGGCTGAACCGCGCGCGTGCTGCCCTTCGTCCATCCTCCTCCGTGGATGAAGATCATCGCAGCGCGGTTGTCCGAGACCTTCCAATCCGCGGGCTTGTAGACCTGAAGATGCAACGGCTTGTCTGCCACGGTCTTGTAAACCACGAGTTCGGGGCGCAATGTCGCCCCATCACGGGCACGGCGCGGCCGCGCCGCTGGCTTGTCTCCCGGGGCCTCAACCTTGGATGCTGCCGCATCGGCGGCAAGAGTCGTGTGCCGCGGGAGGAGGACAAGGACGAGGAGGAGAAGCAGGAGTGACCGGGGAGCCTTCATGCGAAAAGCCAGACACTCAACGCGCCGCTGAGTGCCGGATTTTGGCGATAACGTCCACGCGGACGGTCCCTTTCACCTGACACACGATGATGGGCATCGTGTGACCACCGTCGTCATCAGCCACCCTGCCGCCATGCGCAAAATGCGCAGACGGATGTCCTTGCGATCAAGCGAGTGCTTCCTTGCAGTACTGCACGCACTTGGCCACTTCCTTCACAGCATCCGAGTCATCGGGAACTTTGTATTCCAGCTCGATGTCCGCGGGGAAGGTCCACTTCTCCTTCTTCATCAGCTGAAGCACTTCCTTGATCGGCGTCTGGCCCTGTCCCCAGGGAAGATTGCCGCCATCGGCGGTGCGGTCTTTCAGGTGGAGGTTGAGAATGCGGTCATGGTATTTCTCGAGCACCGGGATCGGCGAGAGTCCCTTGGAGCCCGCCACATAGTGGCCGATGTCCACATTGAAACCGATGTAGGGGCCGCAATCCAGAAGCGGATCGGGCTTGTCGATGACCGGGATGTTGGTCGTGTGATTATGAAACGCGACCCAGATCTTGTGCTTCTCGGCGAAGGGCGCGACCTTCTTGGCAAACACGTCGTTGCGCTCGGTGGTGATCCCCACGCAGCCCAGCGCCTTGGCGACCAGGAAGTTGAATTCAATGTCCTCGTCCGAGGGACCGAAGCCGAGTTTGTGCAGGTGGATGTTCACCCCGGCATCGTTGTACATCTTGCGCAATTCCCGGCACTTCTCCAGTTGCGCCTCGCGGTCGGCGTCCGTCACTTTCGCGGCCGGCGCTTCGGCAGCCGCTTTGTTCTTATCCTTTCCCTTGTTCTTGCCACCGCCGCCCCCCGTGATCCCCGCATACTGCTGGATGGCGCCCCCCATCAACTCCACCTCGCTCAAGCCATCGGCAAGGAGGGCCTTGAGCGTGTCCTCGGCCGAGCTGGCCATGCTGCGGTAGCTGTAGGAGATGCAGCCAATGCGCACCCCGCCGAACACTGAGTTGGGCTTGGCGGAGTCTGCCGCCAGTCCGTGGCGTGACAGGCCAAAACCAGCCGCGAAGGCTGCTGCGCTGCTGAGGAATTCACGCCGGGTGCCGGAGAGATTCGTGAGGGTGCTTTGGGTTGTCATGGGTGAGTTTGTAAAAGTGACGGGATGGCTAACCTGACGTCAGGAGTGGGCCATGCTGATCCCTGCCGGGACAAATGCACAGACAATTTTACGCGAAGACTCCCGGACTCGACCTGCTGACGGTGGGGGCCGCAAGCGCTTCCGCAATCTCTCAACTCTCAATCAACAATTCTCATCTAACTCCCCTTACTCCGCGGCCCAGACTTTCACGTCGTCGATCGAGAGGCTGGCGGCAGTGACAAATCGGAAACCGGTCTTGTCGACATCGATTTCGGGATGGGTGCCTTCGGCCTTCAGGCCGGTGTCGGTCTGCACGGCAACTTTCGTACCCTGGACTTCGACGAGCATGGTGTGCCATTCGCCGGCGCTGATCTTGCCCTCGGCCTTGGCGATGCCGTTGGCCGCACGGCCCTTTCCTTTCGCCTCACCCTTCGGGGCGGCTGAAGCTGCGGCGGTCTTGGTGGGCTCGCCCTTCGCTTTGGCTTTGCCCTTCGGCTTTGCGCCCTTTTCCTTTTCCGCATCCTTCACGACGGAAAGTCCATCGCCCGTCACCAGAACGCGGAAGAGGTGGGCGCTGGGAGTGTTGTAACTGAGGGCGAATCCCTTCGTGGCATCCTCCATCTTGAAGGAGAACTTGATGATGGCGTTGTGGTTCGGCACGCCGAGGAGGAGCACGGCAGGATGGTTGTCGGAGGCCTTGAAGGTCTCGACGAGGGCGCCGTCCTTGATGGCGACATCACCCTTGTTCGCCGTGTAGGTCTTGGGCACTTCGGCAGAGGCGAAGGCGTCTTCGTTCATGATCTTGCCGGGCTTGGCGGAGATCGGCTTCAGGTCGGCGTCTTTCGCGGCGAAGACCGGAAGGGAGAGGAGCGTGAGAAGTGAGAGGTGAAGAGTAAGAAGGGTAGGACGCATGGCGGTGAGGAAGTTTGCGGTGGGTTACGATCGTTGACGATTGTTGGAAGTGCGTGGCGTGGGGAACGACGGGGAAGCAGGGATATTGCGGAAATGTTCCACCCTGGCTGCATGCCAGCACTTGAGTGGCGCACCGTTGCTGCTATACGGCGGCATGAAGAAAAGGGCGATTCTATGTCTTCTCGGACTGGTGATGGGATTTGGACTCGAGCGCGACGTGCGCGCGGCGAAGCAGGAGGTGTGGCAACCCGAAAAGACCTGGGTGTTCGCGGTGGGCGTCATCCAGTTCGATGACCCGAGCCTGACTTCATGGCCGGACAAAGGACGGGTGGACGCGGATCTCATGAAGGTGCTGGAGAAGCGCGGCGTGCCCGCGGACCACATCCTTTTCCTCAAGAACGAGGAGGCGACCCGCAAGAACATCGCGCAGAAGTTCACGCCATTCCTGAAGCGCATCGGCGAGGATGGGACGCTGCTGTTCTACTTCGCGGGGCACGGCATACGCGACTACTCGAAGCCCGCGCGGACCTGCACCTTCGTCACCTATGACACGAAGGCGGGTTGGGGCGTGGGATCGATCTTCGACAGTGTGGCCAAGAACTTTTCCGGGAAACAGGTGATCTACACGGCGGACTGCTGCCACTCGGGATGCCTGGTGGTGGACGCCGCGGAGTACGGCGGGCGCACGGCGGCGCTGACGAGCGCACACCTGGCTTCAACGAGCACGGGGCACTGGACGTTCACCCAGTGTCTCGTGAGGATGTTCGAGGGGGATGCGATGCTGGACTTGAACGGCGACGGACGCATCACGTTCGGAGAGACCTCACGTTATGTGACGGATGAAATGGCGTTCGCGGAGGGGCAGCACGCGGCCCATGGATTGACCGGTGGGTTCCCCGCGGACATGGTGATGGCCACCACGACGAAGCCGCACACGCCACACATGGGTCAGATGATCGAGGGCGAGTCCAAGGGCAAATGGTACAAGGCTGAGGTGATCGGCGAGAAGGACGGCGCGGTGAAGGTGACGTGGCCGGGCTGGGACAAATCGTACGACGAGTGGCTGACACCGGGACGCACACGGGAGTACCGCCCGAAGACGTGGCCTGTGGGGAAATCCGTGCAGGCGGAATGGCGGAAGAAGTGGTACAACGCGCGAATCGTGAAGGTGGACCGCGGCCTGCATCTCGTGCACTACGAGGGATTCCCGGAAACGGATGACGAGTGGGTGGTGCTGGAGAGGCTGAGGGAGAGAAGGTAGGTCCGTTCTCGGTTCTCGGTTCTCGGTTCGCGGTTCGCGGTTCGCGGTTCGGAAAATTCCAAACTCCAACAGCTCAAGCATCAAGGAAGGACCAAGCTCAAAGGATCAAAATCATGGCGAGGCCGTGTTCTTGGGGTTGGGCCGTTTGAGGCTTGAGATTAGAGACTTGAATCTTCCTTGGAGTTTGTGCGGTTGGAATTTCTTTCCAGCACAGTGGGATCCGAAGCTTGGAATTCACGTGACTTGAAGTCGCGG
>JADMIO012770900.1_pt1 | contig 124907 bp, 129 predicted proteins | sample 8958161 | NCBI WGS metagenome assembly JADMIO01 (sample SAMN16585339, study PRJNA669376) | soil metagenome | isolation source: Crop rotation soil | place: USA: Cullars Rotation, Alabama | collected 2011
ATTTATTATTGCAATTTAAATCAATATACATTATACATTATACGAAGTTATATTCGATGCGGCCGATCTAGCAGAAAGTCAAAAGCCTCCGACCGGAGGCTTTTAACTTCTGTCACCTAGGTTACGCCCCGCCCTGCCACTCATCGCAGTACTGTTGTAATTCATTAAGCATTCTGCCGACATGGAAGCCATCACAAACGGCATGATGAACCTGAATCGCCAGCGGCATCAGCACCTTGTCGCCTTGCGTATAATATTTGCCCATGGTGAAAACGGGGGCGAAGAAGTTGTCCATATTGGCCACGTTTAAATCAAAACTGGTGAAACTCACCCAGGGATTGGCTGAGACGAAAAACATATTCTCAATAAACCCTTTAGGGAAATAGGCCAGGTTTTCACCGTAACACGCCACATCTTGCGAATATATGTGTAGAAACTGCCGGAAATCGTCGTGGTATTCACTCCAGAGCGATGAAAACGTTTCAGTTTGCTCATGGAAAACGGTGTAACAAGGGTGAACACTATCCCATATCACCAGCTCACCGTCTTTCATTGCCATACGAAATTCCGGATGAGCATTCATCAGGCGGGCAAGAATGTGAATAAAGGCCGGATAAAACTTGTGCTTATTTTTCTTTACGGTCTTTAAAAAGGCCGTAATATCCAGCTGAACGGTCTGGTTATAGGTACATTGAGCAACTGACTGAAATGCCTCAAAATGTTCTTTACGATGCCATTGGGATATATCAACGGTGGTATATCCAGTGATTTTTTTCTCCATTTTAGCTTCCTTAGCTCCTGAAAATCTCGATAACTCAAAAAATACGCCCGGTAGTGATCTTATTTCATTATGGTGAAAGTTGGAACCTCTTACGTGCCGATCAGATTAAAACGAAAGGCCCAGTCTTTCGACTGAGCCTTTCGTTTTATTTGACCATGTTGGTATGATTTAAATTAATACGACTCACTATAGGGTCAGTGCGGCCGCGACTTCAAGTCACGTGAATTCCAAGCTTCGGATCCCACTGTGCTGGAAAGCCGATCTGCTGGGTTCGCATTCGCGCGATCCTGATCTGTTCATCCGAAAGCGTGACGCCGAGTACATCGGCACCGTGGTCTCGCGCCAGGTCCAGCGCCAACCCGCCCCAGCCGCAGCCAATGTCCAGAATCTTGAGATCCGGCCTGTCGAGGTTCAACTTGGCTATAATATGGCGCTTCTTGTTCTGCTGTGCCTCTTCTAGCGACTCCTGCGGCGACGAAAAATAAGCGCAGGAATATTGCCGGTCACTGTCCAGGAACAAGTCATAGAGTTCACCGGATAGATCATAATGATGCTTGACATGCTCGCGAGCATAGCGAGTTGGGTTAAATTGCATGGAGCGGCGCAAAAGGCGCCGCAGGGCGCGCGCAAACCGGTGAAGGCCTGACGGCTGGACTTGGGCTAAATTGCGCATCAACAAGGCTAGCAGGTCGCCGATATCACCTTCTTCCAGGGTCAGCCGGCCGTTTATGTAAAGCTCGCCAAGCTTTAGGTCAGGATCAAGCAGCAACTCCGAGCTGGCCCGCTTATCGGCCAAACACATCGTGACATGCGGCTCGCCATCGCCGAGCACAAACCTGTTGCCATTGGATTGAACGACCGTAAGGGTACCCTTACGGACAATCCGCGACAGAAAAAGGCGTAGCATTAGCCCCCCGTTTGCGAAATCAGGGAACTAAGTTGTTGGGGAAAAGTTCCGCGCGTGTAGGCCGGTTCGTGCGGGACCCCCGCTTCCGGTTAGTAGGCATCCCACTTTGCCCGGGCGCTCGGCACTCGTGGGATGCAACCGAGCTCCTGGCACGTTCCCTTTCCGTTTTCGGGCAGCAGGGTCAATCGGGCCCATACGGGAACAAAGGCACCCCGGGGTTCACTGAATCCAAGAGCGATAAAAGCTGAACCTGCTATGGAGCAACGGCGCACTTTCGGCAATTGAAACGTTGCCTCTGGCGAACGTTCGCCGGAAATGGCCAATGCCCTCGAAAGCGATTTTTTTCGACATCGACGGAACATTGGTGGATTCCAACGAATTCCATGTCATGGCTTGGCAGGAGGCCTTTCATGATCATGGGCGTCAAATCGAGCTCGAGAAAATCCGCGTTCAGATCGGCAAAGGCGCTGATCAATTGATCCCTTCGCTCCTGCCCGACCTCGACGACAAAACTCGCAAAGCGATCGCCCTGCGCCATGGAGAGGCTTTCCAGACGCGTTACTTGAAACAGGTCAAACCCTTCCCGCGTGCCACCGATCTCATCGAGATGCTCCACGCCAAAGGCAAGCAGGTGATGCTGGCGTCCTCCTCAGAGAAAATCGAGGTCGAGCACTATGTCGAATTGCTCAAGGTCGGGCACATGCTGAGCGGGACCGTCTCGAAAAGCGATGTCGCAAACTCCAAGCCCGCCCGCGACATCTTCGCCGCTGCGCTTGCCCAGATCTTCCCGATGGCGGCCAGTGAAACCCTCGCAGTCGGCGACACGCCCTACGACGTTGAATCGGCGCTGCGTTCCGGGATCCAGACCATCGCGGTCCGCTCCGGCGGCTTTTCAGGTGAAACCCTGGCGGAAGCGGGCGCCCGCTACATCTACGCCAGCGTGAAAGAGCTATTCGACAACTTTGACACCTCGCCCTTGCAAGACTAATGGCTGATCCGTCCCAACGCTCTATCTATGCCGCCTTGGCCGGTAACATCGCCGTCGCTGCCGTCAAACTGGGCGCATACGTCTTGAGTGGGAGTGCCGCCATGTTGGTCGAGGCATTTCACTCCGTCGTCGATACTGTCAATCAAGGAGTTCTGCTGTTCGGGATGCGGCTCAGCGCACGGCCAGCCGATGAGAAGCATCCATTCGGCCATGGCATGGAAGCCTTCTTCTGGACTTTTGTCGTGGGAATGTTGATCTTTGCCGCCGGAGGCGTTGGGTCAGTGTATGAGGGGGTCGAGAAGCTTCGCCACCCCGAACCACTTGACCACGTCTCGCTAACACTCATCGTGCTGGTTGTTTCCTTCTATTTGAGACGCTTTCATTTCTTGCGAGTTGGCGGGAATCCGAGCGGGGCCGCCCCAAACTGTCTCGCCGCCGCAAGCGCCGGGTGACATTGGCGCAATTCATTCACCTCAGTCCCGATCCGGCAGTGTTTGAAGTGCTCGCCGAAGGCCTTGCCTCGTTGCTCGGCTTGATTTTGGCCGCCGCCGGTGTGATCGGCGCGGCTTTTTTGGGCGTGGCATGGAGTGACGGCGCCGCCGCGGTCACGATCGGAGTTCTACTGATCGTACTCGCGGGCGTTGTGTTGACGGAGAGCAAAAGCCTTCTCACTGGCGAGGCGGTCTCGCCGGTCATCCTGGAAGGGGTGCGAGAAATCCTCGCCGCAGATCAGCGCGTTGCGCAGGTGAGGAACTTCTGAGCATGTATCTGGGTCCCGATGAAATCCTGCTGGCCGCGACGCTGCACTTCAAGCAAGATCTTTCGGGCCCTCAAATACGCCAAGTCAGTACCGAGATTTTGAACCGTCTGCAGGAAGTCGAGCCACGTGTGATGCGCATTTTTCTGCACGCCGCCGGCGACTGAAATGACAGTCATTGTCCCCCCGTGAAAAAAAATACGGTCTTCTGACGATTCCGTTGCATTGTCGTGCTCGTCTCGACCCAAAGCACCCAAAGCTTCATGATGTTTTGGGCGTTGTAGCCATACGAATTGGCGGAAACCCCACAATGTCGTAGGTCGCGGACGCAATTCCAATACCGGCCGAATCCATTTCAGCAAGGATGAATCTGCTCATCGCGTCCTTAACATTTCGAATGCGATGTGTGTGGACGAGAAAACGAACCGTCAACTCGAGCCAATTGTCTGTCAGGCGATAATAAACGCGAGGAACCAAATCGAGAGGTTCAACTCCGAACCGCGATTTGAGTGTTTCAGCCGCATCTTTTGCAAGGGATTCTATGGAAACCGCGTGCTGCTTCGCCGCAGAGAGCATGATCTCCTCCATCTTTGACCGATCCGCTTTGTAAGTGATCGGGATCGCCATCTCTTCCCAAATGAAGGGAAATTCTCTGGTATAATTGAATACCGGTTCTGCGAATATTTTTGAGTTGCTTACGGTTACTATTCTGCCGGTGAACTGGCGACTCTGAACCCACATGGCCGGTTCGGCGCTCTGCACGTTTGGGGGCTCGCCCATTTCCATGATGGTTGTCTGGATAAAACCAAGCCGAATGACGTCACCACGTACGCCGCCCATAGAGATGCGATCACCCACGGTGAAGGTGTTGCCTCGTAAGATGACGAAGTAGCTTGCAATTGAAGTGACGGGCTGCTGCAGCGCGAAGGCAAGACCGGCCGAAAGCAATCCTAACGCCGTCGCAAGTCGGGCCGGATCGTTAAACCATATCGACAAAAGGCCAAATAGAATGAGGATGGCCGCCAGCAGGCTTATGGCCTGGCGGGTCCAAAATTTTGCTTGTGTGTCAGACCTGTGCGTGCTGCTGAGCACGTATCCCACCAGCTTGCGAATTACTGCACTGCTAGCTAGGACGATTACAACCAGGCCAATTGACAGCAGTGCTTTTCTGCCGTTTTCCGGTGTTATTCCTACCAATGGTACGCCGAAAAAGTGCATGGCGCGTCTCAGTAAACGCGTTGATGGTACTTCTGATGTAGCACCGGACGCTGGCTATCGATGTCTCGCGTTCGCATAAGTTAAGACAGGCGGAGCACGGATTGTCGAGTTGCTCCTAGCGTCATTTCAACAAATTTGGCGAGTGCATTGAAGGCGTGAAATGCGCATGAATGTCATCAACCAGACAATCCTTCCCGGCACAAATTGGCTCTGGGCTATAACGCCGGAACTTCCACGCACAAGGGTAAAGCAAAATGCTGCGACCCCGGACTTGGGGTAGAAAATCTAGCTCATTAGGCTTTCTTGTTCCGACGCTCGCGGCGCTCCAATTCGCAATTTAGCTCGGCCCCGAACAAAAGAATCACAAGAGATAGCCAGATCCACACCAGAAAGCCGATGATCGCGCCCAAGTTTCCATAAACGCGATCGAAATTTCCGTAATTTCGGACGTACCATTTGAAAATGAGCGTACCTACGAGCCACATTAATGCGGCTGAAAAGCTGCCCCAGCTAATCCACCGCCAACGATGTTTGCGGTTGGGACCGTAGTAGTAGACTGCGGCGAGTACGAGGAGGCTGCCGCCGAGGGCCAGGGGCCAGCCCAGTATTGGCACGAGGGGGCGAAACATGCTTCGAAACGGCAGTTGATCAGCGATTACAGGAAGCAACGTAGCAACCGTGATAGCAAATATGCTGAGCGCAATCGCAGCCGAGGTGAACATGATTGCTAAGGCCGAACGCTTCAAAAACCCGCGTGTTTCCCCGACCTCATATGCGATGTTGAGGCCGTTCATGATTGCCTTTAAGCCACCGCTCGCACTCCAGATTGCGATGCCAGTGCTTACGAGGAAAGTAAAGCTTAGCTTTGGCACATCATTGGTAATCAGCCGTTGAAGCTCCCCGTTAAGCACAATGACTGCGCCTCTGGGTATAAATCGTGAGACAAGGGTGAGAACATGGGCGATGCTGCTCCGGTCCGCAATCAACCCGTAAAGCGTGACGATCGCCGCGAAGGCGGGAAAAATCGCGAGCAACACGAAAAAAGTGGCGGCGGCCGCGACTTCAAGAATGCGGTCTTGATCGAACTGTTTGTAGGTGTTCCTCAAAACCGACTCTGTGGCGCGCCAAGCGATCTGCCACCTCATCTACAATTCCAGCAGTGAGGCGTAATTAGGTAGCTTTCGCTCAAGCAGTCAGGGTCCTTAGTGGCTATTGGTGTGCGAGAGGAAGAAGGCCAAAAGCAGTCCCAGCACTACCAATAAACCTGCGGTGCCATGTTCCCCTTCGACCGCCTCAGGGATCATGGTATCTGCCACCATAGTTAAAAGCGCCCCTGCTGCAATTGCCTGAACCACTGCGAGGACAGCGGGCGGCGAGTGTCCCAGGAAAGCTGCTCCAAGTAGAGAGGCGAGTCCCGATAAAATGGCAATACCTGTCCATAAGCCGAACACATAGAATGTGCTTCGGCCGGCCTTCTTCATCCCGGACGCACTGGAGAGCCCTTCCGGAAAGTTCGAAAGAAAGACTGCGGTAAAGACGGGCAAGCTTATTGAGCCGCCGCCGAGTAGACTTACGCCCAAAACCACGGATTCCGGAATTCCGTCGAGCATAGATCCAATAGCGATCGCTAAGCCGCCACCTTTCGCTGCGCTAGTCTGTTTGTTAGTGGATCGCTTGCGATGTCTAGCGCCCTTGCGCGAAACCGCCCAATTCGCCAGGGCGTAAGCGACCGAGCCGCCTACCGCGCCCGATATGACCGGCATCATGCCCGCTGCCAGAAAACCGTCGAAAATCAGGTCATAGGCTACTGCCGATATCAGAACCCCGCAGCCGAAGCTCATAATAGCTGCTACGGTCTTGGTGCCCAATCGTGCAAGATAAGCGGCAGCCGCACCAATGACCAGCGAGGAGGCCCCCAGCAGGCCCCACAGGCCTGCCTGCAGCCACACAGGGAACTGCGATAGCAATTAGAGCTCCGATGTTGGGAATGGAGATTTGGTCTGAGGTCGAGGATCGACCCATGCTCGTTTGCAAGTGCGATGTGCCAGAAGGATGGGCGGCAGCCAGACCGCCGGGAGCGCTTGAGGGGAATTTGCTGGGGTCATTGCACTGCGTGGACAATCTCGGCCGCGGATGGACCGCTCCGCACTTTCGGCAAACGATTTCGGGCGGTCTATCAAAATGCAAAGGCACCCGCAAATAAAACGAACTCTCCGCGCAAACGGGATTTCCGCGGTCCATTATGACAGTGCCCTCCGCGCCGCACCGCAGACACAACAATGCCACGTTGACCTCCATAGGCGTCGACCTTCCTAAGTGATCTGAAAAACTAATACCTCCGCGTTTCTTAAAGGCTGCAGGCTGCTAAAATGCCCGGACGCATTTACGGCGACATTCAATTCCCGCGTCTTTTCACTTTGGGCGGCCCGCCACTAGCGGTGGACTGAATCTACTGTGCTATCGACTGTTCCTCGCCTCCACATTTGGGTTGACCCCAGCCAGAAGGAGATTTTCGATCGGGTCTTATGTCCATAAATGATCGCGTCATGTTGTGCCTGCTACTTTCGCCGCCCGGGACATGATCTAGTCACAAGGGTTGCCGGACACGCCGGGCTATGTTGGCATCGGCGCATTGTTATCCAATCCACAGTTTAAAGGGCCGCCGCCCGGTTTGACGGCCTGTTACAATGCTATCGTGAGCTGATCGAAATGTGCGGGGCAGGGCGCAGCCGCGTTGGCAGACGGCTCGCAAAAAGGTGAAGATGAGCAGCGGAGCAAAAGCGGCTGAGCGCATGAATGGCTCCCAAGGAGTCCAGTTCGAACGTCTTACTTCGCTCATCGTTCCCATGTTAGCTTTTCAGTTGCCGTAATACAGGAGTATGCAGTTGGCAAACGGTAAAATAAGCGCGAAGCAGAAGTCCGAATACAAAGCCCGATCGGACTTCCGCTATTTGATCCGAACATTTCTCGCCTTTACTGAAGATGCGGCACGCGACGTCGACCTGACCGCCCGGCAGCATGAGGCGCTGCTGGCCATCGCTGCCTCACACTCCGATCTTACAATTGGTGATCTCGCTGAGCGTCTTGTCATTAAGCACCATTCGGCGGTCGGACTGGTGGATAGACTGGAAAAATCGGGGCTTATCTTTCGAAAGGAGAATTCACCCAACCGCCGCCAAGTGGTGGTGTGCATAACTCCTAAGGGACACAACATTCTCAATCGTTTGGCGCCATCGCACCGTAAGGAGCTGAGCAGACTAGCGCCTCTTGTGCGGACTGCGCTGAAAAAATTGGCGTAAACGCAGCGCTGGGGCTTCAGTTCCCCCTCAGCTTTTAAATATAGAGCGCCTTCTAACATAGACAACTCCTTGCGCCTGGGAATATCGTAACACGATAGTATACGGCGAGGCAAGACATGCAGCTTTTTCGCCCCGGTGCGAACAGCGTTGCCCTCGCCGTTATCGTCGCGCTGCTCGTCGCGCCGGGTGCGGCCTTGGCCATAACCTACGCCTTGTGGGCATCGCCTTACGCAACAGACCAGAACTTGGTCGTCAGCCAGCCCATTCCCTTCAGCCACAAGCACCATGGTGGGGATCTCGGCATTGATTGCCGCATGTGTCACACTGATGTCGAGAAGGCTGCCTTCGCCGGCCTGCCCGCCACCCACATCTGTATGACCTGTCATTCGCAGATATGGACTAATGCTGCGATGTTGGCGCCAGTACGTCAAAGCCTGGCGTTTGACCAGCCTCTGCACTGGAACAGAGTCAACCGGCTGCCGGACTACGTATTTTTCGATCACAGTATCCATATCGCAAAAGGCGTCGGCTGCTCCTCGTGCCACGGCGCGGTGGATCAGATGCCGCTCACGCGCCAGACCAAACCATTGACGATGGGTTGGTGCCTTTCCTGTCATCGCCACCCTGAGCAATTCGTGCGGCCCCGCTCTGAAGTCTTCAATATGGCTTGGACGCCCCCCGCTGATCAGGAGGCTCAGGGCAGGAAATTGATCCGCGATTATCTGATCCACACTCAGCATCTTCTGGATTGTTCGGTATGCCATCGTTGACCGACTTCGACCGGCGAGATTCCCTGAAGCTGCTGGCGGTCGCCATGGCAGGGCTTTTGGCGCGCTGCAGCCGGCCGGAAGAGCAGATCATACCTTATGTGGACATGCCGGAGGGTATGGTGGCCGGCGAGCCGGAGCGTTTCGCCACCACCCTGCCGCTTTCCGGCTTTGGCCGGGGCTTTCAAGTGATCTCCGTAGATGGCCGCCCGATCAAGATCGAAGGCAATCCTCGTCATCCCTTCAGCCTGGGGGCCACAGATGTCTTCGCCGAAAGCGAAGTCCTTTCGCTTTACGACCCGGACCGCAGTCAGACGGTTACGCGCAAGCAACAGATCTCCAATTGGGATGATTTCAACCAGGCCTGGTGGCGCCTTCCGACGGCCGCGCGGGTGGGCTTGGTGACGGGGCGGGTTCTGTCACCGACAACTCTGACCCGCATCGTCTGGTTGAAGACCCTTTATCCGAATGCTGTCTGGTATCGTTATGAACCCGCGGGCGATGACGCGGCGCGGGCCGGCGCGCGATTGGCCTTCGGCCGGCTCGTCACCGCATTGCCGCAGCTGGCGGAAGCGGATTGCGTGCTTTGTCTTGGGGCAGATCCCTTGGGCGTGGGGCCTCATCTTCTGGCCAATGCCCGTGCCTTTTCCACGCGCCGCCCTTCCAAAGCGCGGCAACAGCTCCATGTGGCCGAAAGCGCCTGGACGCTGACGGGCGCCTCCGCGGATTTCCGCACTGGCGTGAAGCCCCAGGATCTCAGCGAAATGGGCCGGGCGATCGCCGCGCAATTGGGGGCGCAAGTGGGCGAGGCGGATTTGCCGGACGCCGCGCGGGACTTTGCCACCCGCGCCGGCCGCGCCTTGAATGCAGCCAGGTCACGCGCGCTGGTGCTGGCCGGCGACCATGCGCCGGCCGAACTTCATGCCTTGTGCCATTGGATAAACCATCGCTTGGCGGCGCCGGTCACTTATATCAGCCCGCTAGATACCGTGCCGCAGGATCACGGCGCAGCTTTGACGGCACTGGCCAATGACCTTCATGCCGGCAAGCTTGATGCCTTGCTGATCCTGGATGCAAATCCGGTTTATGACGCGCCGGATTCGTTTCACATGGCGGAGGCGATATCCCGTGTCTCCTTCAGCGCCCATCTTGGGCTTCACCGCAACGAGACCGCCGCCGCCGCCGACTGGCATCTGCCGCAAAGCCATGTCTTGGAAAGCTGGGGCGATGCGCGGGCCCCGGACGGCACAGCTTCGCTGATCCAGCCCCTGATCCGGCCACTGTTCGACAGCCGCAGCGTGGACGAGGTGCTCGCCACGCTCGGAGGCGAAAAGCTCCGCAAGGGTTATGACCTGGCGCGAGCGCAATGGCAGCCCAGCGTTAATGGGGATTTCGAAACCTGGTGGCGGTCAGCTTTGGGCGGAGGCCTGATCGCAGCAAGCGCACCGTCACCCATCACCCTGGCAGAGCCGAAGCTTCCAGCCTTGCCGCCTGCCCGCAAGAGCCCCGGCTTGACGTTGTTGCTATCGCCGCATCCGACGTTGTGGGATGGGCGCTTTGCCAATAACGCCTGGCTGCAGGAGTGTCCCCAGCCTTTCACCAAGCAGGTTTGGGGCAACGCCGCGCAGTTGAGCGCCGAAGATGCCAGCCCCCTTGGCATCCATGACGGCGACACGGTGGCCTTGGAGGTAGAAGGTAAGACCATCGCCACGCCGGCCGTAGTGATGGCGGGGCAGGCGGCAGGCGTAGTCGCACTTCATTGGGGCTTGGGCCGCACGAAGGGCGGAGGCATTGCCGAGGGGGTCGGCATCCGCTTCCAGGGCCTCGGCCGCCAACCCTTCGCTCGGCTGATGGGCGGGGCAAGTTTGCGAGCGACTGACCAAGCTTTGGTTTTCAGGTCAACCCAGAACCACACCAGGCTGGCCGGGCGGGCCGAGGAGCTTTTTCCCGTCGCGCAAGTCGGCGCCGTCGCGCGCCCCCACGAACCTCCGCCGGCCAGTCTGCTACCGACGCCGGGCAGGGGTGATTATGCCTGGGCCATGGTGGTGGATACGGATGCCTGTATCGGATGCAATGCCTGCGTAGTGGCCTGCCAGGCGGAAAACAACGTGCCGGTGGTCGGGCCTGAGGAAATCTCGCAAGGTCGCGACATGCACTGGTTGCGGGTGGACTCCTATGCCCGCGAAGATGCCTCCCACCAGCGGCGGGGCTTTCAGCCGGTGCCTTGCATGCACTGCGAACTGGCGCCTTGCGAACCGGTCTGTCCGGTAGAAGCCTCGGTACATGATCATCAAGGCCTGAATGTGCAGGTCTATAATCGCTGCATCGGCACCCGCTTCTGCGAAGCCAACTGCCCCTACAAGGTGCGGCGCTTCAACTGGTTCGCCTATGCCGGCGAGCAGGCCTATGGGGATCTCAGATCCGCTTTCAAGGCGCAGCACAATCCGGACGTCTCGTCCCGCGGTCGCGGCGTTATGGAAAAATGCAATTACTGCCTGCAGCGTATCGTTCGGGCACGGCGAACGGCGGAAAAGGAGAACCGCGCTGTCCGGGAAGGGGAAATGGTTACTGCCTGCCAGGCAGCTTGTCCGACCCGAGCGATTCATTTCGGGGATCTCAACCGCGACGAATCCGAGGTTTCACGGCTGCGCCGGGAACCACGCCATTACGACCTCCTTGCCGAACTGAACACCCGGCCGCGCACCACCTATCTGAAGCGCCTCTATTCGGATGAGGGCGAACATGGGGGTTGAGAGCCGCTGGATCGGCGCCGATATCAGCAATCTGGATGATATCAACCGCATCATCATGGCGCCTGTCCTGGCGCCGCGGTTAAGCTGGCGCTGGTGGACGGCATTTCTTTTTTCGGCCGCGCTGACGCTGCTGATGGTCGTCACCGTTACCTGGCTCTTCGCTCATGGCATCGGCATTTTCGGCAACAACACCACCGTGGTCTGGGGCTTTCCGATCGCCAATTATGTCTGGTGGCTTGGGATCGGCCATGCGGGGACTTTGATATCCGCGCTTCTCCTGATTACGCGTCAGAAGTGGCGCAATGCCCTCAACCGCTTTGCCGAAACGATGACATTGTTCGCGGTTTCGCTGGCTGGGCTGTTTCCCATTTTCCATCTGGGGCGGCCATATTACCTCTATTGGATTTTTCCCTATCCCAACGTGCAGGGCGTGTGGCCGCAATGGCGCAGCGCCCTGGTCTGGGATCTGTGGGCAGTGGGCACATATCTGATCTTTTCCATTCTCTTTTGGTATGTCGGTCTTGTTCCCGATCTGGCAATGATGCGCGACTGCGCCAAAAGCCGTGCTGCGCGGCTGATCTATGGCAGTTTCGCCTTGGGCTGGCGCGGCTCGGCGCGGCATTGGCAAATCTTCGAACGATATTACCGCTATATGGCTGCGCTGGCGGTGCCGCTGGTGGTCTCGGTGCACAGCGTGGTCAGCCTGGATTTCGCCGCCAGCCTGGAGCCGGGCTGGTCCGACACCATCTATCCCCCTTACTTCGTGGTTGGTGCGCTTTATTCCGGATTCGCCATGGTTGTGGTCCTGGCGGCGGTGATGCGCTGGGCCTGCGATTTCCAGCCTTTCATCACCATCGGCCATTTCGAAGCCATCGGCAAAGTCCTGCTCACCGCTTCGGTCATCATGGGGGTGTCTTACGCCAGCGAATGGTTTTGGGCCTGGTATGGCGGCGGCCGGCCGGAACGCCAACTGGTTGCCTTCCTGTTCACTGGCCCTTATGCGGCGCTTTATTACTGCCAGATCCTCTTCAATGTGCTGGTGCCGCAGCTTCTGTGGTCCGGTCAGGTTCGGCGCAGCATCCTTTGGGTGACGCTGATCGCCATCGTCATAAATATCGGCATGTGGCTGGAGCGGATCCTGATCGTCTGGGGCACGCTGTCACACGATTATCTGCCCAGCGCCTGGCGCGTCTTTCTTCCTACCTTTTGGGATTGGGCGCTGCTGTTCGGTTCGCTAGGGGCGTTCATGTTCTTTTTCATGATCTTCGTGCGCGTGCTGCCGGCCCTTCCTGCGCATGAGCTGCGAAAATTATGGGTGGAGGAGGGAGCATGACCGGTTTCGTTCTCGCTGAATTCCGCCATGCCGGCGATCTGCAAGACGCCGCACGCAAAGCGAAAGATCAAGGCCGTCCCGCCATCGATGCCTTGACCCCCTTTGCCATGGCGGAGCTGGAGAGTCTGCTCGCGCGGGAAAAAAAAACCACCGCGCCGATTGGATGGGTGATGTTCTTCGCGGGCGCTCTTGGCGCTATGGCCGGCTATTTCATCCAATGGTACAGCGCCGTCGTCGACTATCCCATCATTTCGGGGAACCGGCCGCTCAATTCTTGGCCAGCATTTCTGCTCGTGCCCTATGAAACTACCATCCTCTGCGCCGGGGTCGTGGGGATGTTGGGGTGGCTGTGGTTCTGCGGTCTGCCCAAGCTCTACCATCCTTTGTTCGAGGCACCCGCAACCTTGCGCGCCTGTCGGCACCGCTATGTGCTTGTCTTTCCGGCGTCGGAAGGACTGGATCAATGGGTCAGGCGCGATCTCCATCCTGCTACGGTGGAGCAAGCGCCATGAACAGGCTGGCGGTCCTTTTTCTGCTGGTTGCGCTGGTTGGATGCGGCGAAAGCATGGATCGGCAGAACCGGCTCAAGACCTATGGCGAAGCCGCCGGGCTGAATCCTGGTTGGCCAGGGCAGGGCGAAGCCCTGCCGCGCCCTGCTGGTGTGGTGTCGCAAAGCGATGGGGCGCGCGATGCCGCAATGGTGACCCCCCCAAAGGCAGACGCCGCGCTGCTCCAGCGGGGCCGGGAGCGTTATGACATCTATTGCGCGCCTTGCCATGGCCTCAGCGGCGCCGGCGATGGGATAATTGTGGCGCGGGGTTTCCCCAAGCCCAAAAACTTCGCCGATCCGGACCAGCGCGCGGCTGACGCCCGTCATTTGCTGGATGTTATCGGCAATGGCTATGGCCGGATGTATGCTTTTTCGGACCGGGTCGAACCGGCCGATCGCTGGGCCATCGTCGCCTATGTTCGGGCGTTGCAATTGGCCGCCACGAAGAAGGCTGCGCCATGAACCCCGCGCGCATTCGATGGGCCGGCGCGGGCTTTCTGATCATCGGGCTCGTCGCGCTTGTTTTGGCGCCGCATGAGATGGCGCCCGCCTGGCTGTCGGCTTTCGTGCTGGTGTCGATGATCCCCGTCGGGAGCCTGGCGCTGCTTCTGGTCCACGGCATCACGGGTGGTCGCTGGGGTGCCGATCTGGCGCCGGTGCTGGAGAGGGCGGCCCAGGCCATGCCGCTCTTGCTCCTTTTGCTGTTGCCGACCCTGATTCTGCGCGGCCGGCTGCCGGGATGGGACTTGATGGGGGCCGCGCCGGATGTCGCCCCATTTTACCTTCATCCGCTGTTCTTTGATCTGCGCAGTGTCGCCGCCATCGCGATCTGGTCTTATCTGGCCTGGTCACAGGCCTGGCGCAGGCCTTTGGCCGCGGCGCTCGGGTTAGTGGCGCAGCTTGTCCTGACCAGCCTTATCCCGCCGGACTGGATCTTGAGCTTGGCGCCCGGCTGGACATCCACCGGGTTTGGCCTGGGCTTTGGCATCGAGCAGATGTTTGCGGCGCTGGCATTCGCTGCCGTGCTCGCGCCGCAGGGCGGCGATCCTCGGGCCAATCGTGATCTTGCCGGGCTGACGGTGACGACATTGCTGGGTGCGACGTATTTTATATATGTCCAGTTCCTGATCAGTTGGTACGGCAACATCCCCGAGCGGGTGAAGTGGTATGCCGTTCGGGCGACGCCATTCTGGCAGACGCTGGCGTTCGGCGCGTTCCTATTGGCCGTTGCTTTGCCATTTCTGGCAATTCTCCACCCCAAACTGCGGCGTGCTCCGGCTCCTTTGCGTGCCGTCGGTATTCTGATTTTGGCAGGAATAGCTCTGCACATCGCTTGGCTGACGGGACCTTCGTCCGGCGCCGCGATTCTACCGCCAGCTTTGGTCATGTCTGTCGCAATGGCAGTTTTTCTTACCGCGCCCGGCACCAAATTTAAATCGGCGAGGGCTGCGAGATGAGCGGCAACCCGGAAAGTCCACAAATCCAGACGCGCACCGTGGTTATCGTCATGGCTGGCTTTCTCCTGTTGGTTTTGGCCGTGGCGCTGGGCTTCGCACCGGCTTTCCGCGGTCGTATCGGCATCCGGCACGTCCGGCCTCAGGATTTTCCCACGCCTTCAGTTTCGGCCGATGAGCGGCAGCAACGCATGAGCTTGGAGGCGCGCCAACGGCGGCAGCTTGCCGGGGCGGACGGGCGCATGAGCATCACCCAGGCGATGCAGGCGATTGCGGCCAAAGGGCCAGCCGCCTTCGATCCAGTGCCATGATGCGGGCCTTCCTTGCGGGCCTGCTTTTTATGTCAACGGGTGGGACCGCCTTCGCCAATCTGCCGCAAAGCGTGCTCGCCTCGGTGGCGGCAAAGCCGCCTGTTGATGCGCATCTGCCGCTGAATCTGTCTGCCCCCGACCCTAACGGAGCCGTGCGGCGCATTGGCGACATTCTGCAAGGCCGACCGGCTTTTGTCAGCTTCGTCGATTACACGTGTAATACGCTGTGCGGCACCGACCTGATGCTGCTGGTGGATGGCATCGGTCGGGCCGGGCTTTCACCAAAGGACTACCGCATTTTGGTGATCGGGATCGATCCCAAGGACAAGGCGAAAGACGCCTTGGCGATGGAACGGGCCGAGCTTCCAGCGGGCTTGCAACAGAACGCCGCCTTTCTTTTACCGCGGGCCGATGTGGCGGCGCGCGCCACCAAGGCGCTAGGCTTTTCCTATGCCTATGATGCTGCGAGCGATCAGTTTGCCCACCCGGCGGTGATCTATGCGATTGGGCCGCGTGGCGAGTTGCGTGCGATGCTGACGCCTCTGGCTCTGACGGCAGGAGATTTGCGCAAAGCCCTGGTACCCACCCCCCCGAGGTTGATCCAGCGCGTGGCGGCGCTTTGCTATGGCTATGATCCTCTGACAGGGCAATACGATCTTACGGTGTTGCGCCTGTTGCAGCTTGGCGGCGCGCTGACGATTGCGACGCTGATTTTTGTGTTTGTGCGTTTGGCTCGGCGGCGGAGCGCGGTGGGATGAGCGGCATGCGCCTGACCCTCGCCGAAGCCTCCAAAAATGCCCGGTCGGTGGACCTTGCCTTTTTGTCCGTACTTGCCATAGCGGCCGTCATATTCTTCACACTGTTCATCCTTTTGGTGGTTTTCGCCGCCCGCTACCGAAAGGGCTCGTCGGCCTACCGCGGACCACTGCCGCGCTGGCTGACGCGAGAGATCGAAATCGGCTGGACCAGCGGTACTGTCTTCCTCGCCATTTTCATCTTCTGGTGGTTCGTCGGTGCACCTGCCTTGCCGCCCCGCAACCTGCCAAATGCTTTGGAGATTCATGTCGAAGCCAAGCAATGGATGTGGAAGACGCAGCATCCCGACGGGGCCGGAGAGATCGATGCCTTGCATATTCCCGTCGATGTTCCGATCCGCCTGGTGATGACGTCGCAAGACGTGATCCATAGTTTTTTCGTGCCGGCCTTTCGTCTGAAACAGGATGTACTTCCGGGGCGGAGCACTGAGCTCGACTTCACGCCCACCAAGACCGGCACTTATGATCTGTTCTGTGCCGAATATTGCGGCGCGCAACATTCGCGCATGACGGGCGAGATCGTGGTGATGACGGCTGCCGATTATGCGGCCTGGCTGCGTCGCCAGCCCCATGGTGATTCGCTCGTGCGAGAAGGCGAGGCGCTTTACGCCAGGTTAGGCTGTGGCGCGTGCCACGCCCCTGGCTCTAGGGTCCACGCGCCCAAGCTGGGTGGCCTTGCGGGGCGTATGGTGACGCTGGGCGATGGTGCCCAAATCGTGGCGGATGACGCCTATTTGCGCCGCGCCATCCAATCGCCGCGCCAAGACGTTGTCACCGGTTATGACCCGATCATGCCCAGCTATGCCGCGATCGCCACTGCCCCAGAAGTGGAGGCGTTGGTGGCCTACGTCAAATCGCTTCCCAAGGAGGAGCAAGGCCCATGATCCAAGCCCCGCCTGATTACCTCCATGATGGCACCTCTTGGTCGTCCTGGCTCTTCACCACCGATCATAAGCGGATCGGACTCCTCTACGCGCTGGCGATCACTGTCTTTTTCTTCATCGGCGCCGCGGCGATGGCGATCGTGCGCTTGGATCTGGTGACGCCGACCGGCGATCTGGTGAGTGATGACACCTATAACCGGCTTTTCACCATCCACGGCATCATCATGGTCTGGTTCTTTCTCATTCCCTCCATTCCGGCGACCTTGGGAAATTTCCTCCTGCCCTTGATGATCGGAGCGGAGGACATGGCCTTCCCCCGGCTCAATCTTCTCTCCTGGTATCTTTACATGGCGGGGGCGCTGTTGACGCTGCTGACGCTCATCCTGGGAGGGGTCGATACCGGCTGGACCTTTTACACGCCTTATTCGACAATGTTTTCGAATGGCGCCGTCCTGACCGCGGCGACCGGCGTCTTGATCTCGGGATTTTCTTCTGTCCTTACAGGCGTAAATTTCATCACCACCACCCATGTCCTGCGAGCGCCGGGCATGCGCTGGTTTCGGCTGCCTTTGTTTGTCTGGTCTATGTATGCCACCGGCCTGGTGATGGTGCTGGCCACACCGGTACTGGCGATGACCTTGCTGCTGGTGATGGCGGAGCGCTGGTTGGGTCTTGCCATTTTTGACCCCTCGCGGGGAGGTGATCCCTTGCTTTTCCAGCACCTGTTTTGGTTCTACAGCCACCCGGCCGTTTACATTATGATATTGCCGGCGATGGGACTGGTGTCGGAAGTCATCCCCTGTTTCGCGCGCCGCCGGCTCTTCGGCTATTCCTTCATGGTCTATGCCCTGGTGGCCATTGCGGTGATCGGTTTCTTCGTCTGGGGCCATCACATGTTCGTATCGGGCCAATCGGCGTACGCCAATCTAGTGTTCTCCTTCCTTTCGTTCATGGTCGCGGTTCCCTCAGCCATTAAGGTGTTCAACTGGACCGCCACGCTTTATCGCGGCAGCATCCGTTTCGAAGCGCCGATGCTCTATGCGTTGGGCTTTCTTGGGCTCTTCACGCTGGGCGGCTTGACGGGACTATTCCTGGCGACCGTGCCAATCGACGTGCATGTCACCGACACTTATTTTGTCATCGCCCATTTCCACTACATCATGGTGGGTGGCACCGTGTCGGCCTATATCGGGGGAATTCATTTCTGGTGGCCTAAGATCACGGGCCGGCTCTATTCGCGAAGCTGGTCGCAATTCGCTGCCATTCTGATGTTCTTCGGCTTCAATCTCACATTCTTTCCGCAATTCGTCATGGGTTATCTAGGCATGCCGCGGCGCTATCACAATTATGCGCCGGAATATCAGGTCTATCATGTCCTCTCCAGCGCCGGCGCCATGGTGCTGGGCGTCGCTTATCTGCTGCCGCTCGCCTATCTTCTCTTGTCGCTGCGCCGTGGCGTTAAAGCGGCCGCCAATCCCTGGGGTGCCAAGGGTCTCGAATGGCAGGCGCCGTCACCGCCCCCGCGCAACAATTTCCCCAGACCGCCTATCGTGCCGGACGAGCCCTATGATTACCATCCTAAATCGGGCCCGGCAGACGTTGCGACGGAGAGCAGGCCGGTATGAGCGATAGTCTTTATCTCAAGCCACCGTGGCGCGATCTGGAACGCCAACGTCAGGCAGTCCAGTTCGGCACTTGGATTTTCCTCGCTAGCGAGGTGCTGCTGTTTTCAGGGCTATTCGCGGGTTACGCGGTGTACCGGTATCTTTTTTCGCAAGGTTTCTTGCTGGCTGCGCGCCATACAGACGTCGTTTATGGCACCGTAAACACCGCGGTTCTTATGACCAGCAGCGCCACATTAGCGACAGCCGGCCGTGCCGCCCGTGCACGGCTTCTGCGCTTGGCTTGGCGTTTGCTGGCGGCAACTTTTGTATTGGGTGTACTGTTCCTGGTCCTCAAAGGACTGGAATATGCCGAGGACATCCAAAATCATCTGTTACCCGGCAGCGGTTTCGCCATAGCGGCCACTGGCGGCCAGATATTCTTTTCTTTCTATTGGATCATGACTGGCGTGCATGCCCTTCATGTGAGTGGTGGCCTGGCGGCCATCGGCCGGCTGCTCGTGGCCAGCCGCAAGGATCTCGTTTGGCTGGCGGGCGGTGGTTCGGAAGATGGCACGGCTCTCTATTGGCATCTGGTCGACGTGATCTGGATCATTCTCTACCCCTTGCTCTATTTGGGAGGGCGATCTCATGGTTGACAAGGAAAAGCTCATGGGCGTTTTGATGCGGCCGCTTGCCACCTGGGTGGCACTTTGTGTGGCTCTGGGGGCGACCTGCGCCATCTCCTATTTGCCGCTCGGCCTGTTCAATCTGCCGATTGCCTTGGCGATAGCGGCATTCAAGGCTTTGCTGGTCATGGCAGTGTTCATGCGCCTTGTGGAGGACCAGCCGCTGAACCGCATGGCCGCCGCCGCCGGTCCGTTGTGGATTTTCATCATGTTCATTCTGATGGGTGCAGAATACTTTACGCGATGATCCTGACCATAAGGTATTTCCAACTGAGCCAATGATGACACGAGCGCGCGGTAAGCCAAAGACGGAAAATGAGGTTGCAACTCACTCGGTACCCAGGGGCAGATCCTCTGGAAAGGATTGGGCCACGCGGTCGGACGTGTGCGAGGTTAACACAATTTTATCGATGGGGATTTCAGCAGAGGGGCCAAACGCTGAAGCTCCCGCCGACGCGACGGTGCCTTACTACTCAGCAGCCATTGCTAGCTGCCAGATATCAGCGCTGCAGAACAAAACAGATGAGAACGCCGCCCCGGCCCAGTGATCCAAGGTCCTTAGCATTGGGCCTTTCAGTTTGTGGAACTTACATGCCGGTTTTTACGCCGGTACGAACGAGCAGCCAATTTGCTGGGTAAGTTGTCACGAAGCCCAGGATCATCGCGATCTGCATCATGAACCAATATACAATGTCCAATGGGCCTGGAGGAGCCCTCGGGAAAAAAAAGAAATTGACCGCGGCCATCCACGCGAACATCCCGATTTCAAAAGCGATGATCGATAGGCTATCTGCTTTCACAGCAGCAAGCAGCGCCTCACGACGTGATGTGTCACGCATGGCGCGAATTGGAAAGTACTGAAACGCAATCCCAAAAAGATATGCCAGGGCGAACTTTGCAGCGTAATCTGCGTACAGTCGCTCACCAAATACAGTCCATCCGGTCGCCAATACAATGGGTGCTCCGATGATGTCACCTATCACGCATCCGCTGCCGCAATGCGTCGCAGAGACGAAAACGCTTTTCCACATTGGGGGTCCTTGGTGCTTCCTCGCCGCGTCGCTTGCTGTCGGTTGCCCCAGCCGTCGGTACACCCACCAACCAATGAGCGGAAAGTAAATGCCCGTGATAGGCCAAACAATATTCATGATCGCCATCCGCTGAGGACGCGTGGACAGATCCATGACAATCGCGGACGCCGTGGCGATCCCAAGAATGCAAGACCCCCAAGACAATGCCGTTAGCCACTCTGGCATGGAGATCCGTCCATTAAATTCTCGTGCCCAAAGAGAACGAGCTCGAAGCGGGTAGATCGCTTGTTAGCGGCCGCGGCACACGTCTTGCTTTGGCGGACTTCCAACAAACGGAGGTCATCGGCGAGTGAATGGGCTATCCGCCAAGCTGAGTGGCTAATCACCGGCATGGGCAAATTGGGGCCTCGCTTTTACCTGGTCCCGAAGCGTAGCGACATCACTTTCCGAAACACTCGGGGCGGCATTGCCCCAAGTGTTTCCGATGTAAGTCGCGACCGCTGCAATTTCGCTGTCGTTCAGCTTCCAATCAAATGCGGGCATCGCGAACCCGGTAGGGCGCACACCGGTAGAGACCGTGCGCACACCGGTCAATATTGCTCGAAGGACGGTATCATGATTGCGAGCCTGAGCATTTGCGTTACCCCGGAGCGAGGCGAATGCAAAGGGAATTCCTGTCCCGCCGGGTTGGTGACACGCAGCACATTGAGCCTCAAAAATGTGACCCCCGGCATTCATGACCTTACCGTCAGGCTGGTCAAGAGAATCCTCCTGTTCCGGCTTTTGCGACTTTAAAAAGGTTGCAATGGCGGCAAGATCGCCATCGGTCATGTAGCGCGTGGAGTCGGCAATGACCTCGCCCATTGGTCCATAGCCGGCAGTTCTGTCGTTGCGCCCAGTTTTAAGAAATTGCACGATCTGATCGGCGCTCCAGTGCCCCAGTCCATCACGGGTGTTGCCAACCAGTGCAGGCGCAAACCAGTGGTCTGTTACGCCGCCTTGCAGGAAGGCGCTCGACCTGGTCGCGCCCAAGAAATTTCTTTCGGTGTGGCAGTCTCCGCAATGGCCGAGGCCCTCAACAAGAAAAGCGCCTCTATTCCATTGCTCGCTATGAGAAAGGTCCGGCTGATAAGCTCCTTGCTTGAAAAACATCCATTTCCAAATACCCATCAATGGCCGCCAAGTGAGCGGCCATATCAGCTTGGGCGGCATCGTTTCGTTATGTGCGGCAGGGACCGTTGTGAAATACGCGTATAGCGCATCCACGTCTTCTCGCGACAGCTTAGTATAATCTACATAGGGCATTGCCGGATAGAGGTTTTCGCCGTCTTTTCCCACGCCCTCGTGCAAAGCACGATAGAAGTCAGCTTCAGTCCAGCTTCCTATACCCGTCTCGCGGTCCGACGTGATATTGGTGGAATAAATCGTACCAAACGGCGTGGGAATGGGCCTGTTTCCAGAAAAGGCCGGATGTTCAGCATCTGAATGACAGGCCACGCAATCCCCCGCAGCGGCGAGATAGCGGCCGCGGGAAATTTCGTCTTGGCGGGGATAGGCACTCGCAGAAAGAGTCGCGAAGAGGCAGAAGAACAGGGCGATTGGGAATATCCGCCTAATTGACATCCGTACGCCTTACATTAGTGGTCCGGGGTTCTTCAGGTAGCGGCTAATGATTGCATTTGCCGACCAATACGCCAGCGCTCCCACCGTGCCGGTAGGATTGTAGCCGGGATTCTGCGGAAAGACGGCTGAGCCCATCACGAATAAGTTTGGCACATCCCAGCTCTGCAAATACCGATTGACCACGCTGTTCTGTGGGTCCGCTCCCATGGCTGCGCCCCCGGTATTATGAGTAGTCTGGTAAGGCACAATGGAATAATGCGCTGTTCTGGGCTTGGCATGAATTTCGCGGGGGCTCATCGCCTTGGCAATATCTGTTGCCTTGCTGGTGAGATAATCGGAAAGCTTGTGCTCGTTATCCTGAAAATCGAAGGTCATACGGATCAGAGGGCGTCCATAAATGTCTCGATATGTTGGATCAAGATCTAGATAATTGGCGCGGTTCGCCATCACGGCGCCATGTGTGGAAATCGTGCACGTGCTTTGGTAGTTGCTAACCACTGCGCGTTTCCATTTTGATCCCCACTTCGGGGTGCCATCCGGGACGGGCTGCGTCTCGATGGGACGGCCGTTTGTATTCCAAAGGGCAAGATAGCCCCCGCCGATGAAGCCCTGCCCCGAGTGATCAAAATTATCTCCGTTGAAGTCGTCCACCCCCATCCCCAGCGCTCCCGCGCCTACAAAAGGATTGAACGTCTTGTCGTCGAAGAACACGTCTACCGAGGATACCACCTGATAGGCATAATTGCGCCCGACGACACCCTTTCCGGCTTGCGGAACGTACGGAGCGCCTATGCCAGATAGAAGCAGCAGGTGCGCATTGTGATACGCAAAGGCGCAGAGAAACACCATTTCGGCAGGCTGTTCCCATTCCTGCCCTTGATCGTCAACGTACAGCACGCCAGTGGCGCGTTTTCCGGTGGAGTCGGTCAGCACCTTCATGACATTGGCGCCGGTGCGCAGCTGGAAATTCGGTTTTGGAAAGAGGACGGGGTGGATTGTCGTCTGAGGACTTGACTTGGAATAATTGCCGCAACCGAATTTTTCACAGAAACCGCAATAGGTGCAGGGACCGAGCTGTACGCCAAGAGGATTTGTGTAGGCCCGGGACATATTTGCCGCCGGGCAGGGGAACGGATGCATGCCCATCCCCTGGGACGCCTGACGAAAGAGCTCTGGCGCATACGTCATGTCGAGAGGGGGATTGGGATATTCCCGGCTGCGGGAGCCCTCAAATGGATTTCCTCCGGCTTGGATTTTCCCGTTCAGATTCCCCGCCTTACCCGAGATCCCACAGAGGTACTCAAATTTATCGTAAAAGGGCTCCAGTTCTTCATAGGTAACGCCCCAGTCCTGCACGGTGACATCGGCCGGCAATCGTCCGTATCTCTTTTCATTGTGGCTGCGACAAAGAAAGTCAGACGGTAGGAACCGCCAGTTCTGTCCGTTCCAATGGATGCCGGCGCCTCCTGCGCCGGTGGCGGGAAGAAAAGATCCGAGCTGTCGCATAGGCAGCGCGGTTTGATCTGCGCTGTTGCGAAAGGTCATGGTGCCTTGCGACGGCTGTTCGAAAAGGGCATGTCGATAGTAATACCGCAGTTCGTCTTGCGCGAAGGTAACCGCGAAATCGGTTGACGTATCACGCCAGGCACCCCGCTCCAGCGCCACGACATGGAGGCCGGCACTTGTAAGTTCCTGCGCAAGGATCGCCCCTGTCCAGCCAAATCCAACCAAGACTGCATCCACTGACGCCAGCTTCTGAGGGCCGCTCATGTCTCAGGCGTCCAGGTCGGGCCACCCATAATACTCACAGCGTCAATGCTTAGACGCTTGTTATGTTGGTGTACGAAAGGACGGTAGTTGTAGTGCGCTCCTGGAAACCCGATCATTTTCCAGCCGGCCATGTTGCGGTTCCCGCCATAGAGCGGATCGGAGAAATAGCCCTCGTTCACGTTCTGCAAAAGCATGGTGAAGAATGTGTCACGTGGTGCTCCGCCCAGGTCGATCTGTTTGGCTTCCAGGGCGCGCACCACGGAATCCTGCGCATCTCCCGAGAGTTCGGCGAAAGATTTGCGATAATTGCTTTTGGCGTATGCCTCAATCTTCGGTATTGCGGTCCGGTACATCGCAGCGGGAGTAAGTCTTGTCTGATAACCTTGACTATCCGTACCGGAAGACCACGGGCCACCCATGTACATCCCCTGAGCCTGGCCATATGGGCCCGCAAGCTGACGATCGAGAAAGAAGGTGACACCCGCTTCGTGCGCTCCAGGACCGAGATCGTCGGGCGGGATAATCCGATCGACCAGCTTAGCGATCAAAGCTGCTTCTGTCGCAGTAAAGAACCGATAGTCGTTCCCCGCCTCCGGGCGGGGGGCATCCGCTTTATCTGGCTGCCAGATATCGCTGGTTTTCAAATCTCCCGCAGTTGCAAAGCCGACGCTCGCCCCTGCTGCGGTTGCGCCGGCGGCAAGACCGCAAATGAGGTGGCGACGATTGAACTCGGTGTTTGGCATGCTGCACACGCGCGTCACTGTCATATAACGAACGGATAGCAGGACCGCCTGTTCCGTCGTTCCCAAGCATTTGGCCTATTTTCCATGCTTGATATGGCGACCGTATCATACTAATATCTTACTGCGATATATTGGGCGTACAAACGCGCTGCGGCCGCGTCAGCCCCCTTCGGGAGATCGATTGCTATGACGACGTTTGATAGCGTGAAGCTCTCTACAGTTTCGGCTTTGCTGCCACTCGGCGCCTGCACTCAAAAGGAAGAGGCGGTCGCAACAGCTCCGCTGGTCGCTGGAGCGCCATGGGCCGCCACCGCGCCGCAACCCGTCACCATTGTTCCGGGCAGCGCCCGAGACTTCCGCGTCAATGCCGGCGACACCGCTCACTTTGCTTATAACGAGCATGCTGTTCCGGAGGATTACAACCGCAGCCTGTCGAAACAGGTCGCCTGGCTCAGCAGATATCCTTCTATACCGATCAAAATCGAAGGACGTTGTGAAGAGCGCGGCATGCGCGAATACGATCTTGCGCTGGGGGGCCGCCGAGCCAATGCCGTCAACGAATATTTAGCTGCACTGGGCGTCGTTTGCGGCGGGATGGTGAATTCCCTTGTGAGGTTCATCGAAAGGAGGGGTGTCGTTTTTTGGTAACAATTGCGCGCGTTCAGCGCCGCAGTAAACCGAGAAAACTAAACTAAACCGCGCCAGAGAGCTGGTGCTTTGGATGGCACAGGTGCTCCTTCTTCAGGTCATCTTCTGAAAGGTGCAGCTCAGCGGCCCGATATAACGCGACGCGTTCATCCGCACCTTTCTTGAAAGAGCGGCGGCGGCGCTATGTCTACAGAAAGCGAGTTCAGCGCAGCCGCGCAAATGTCTTAGCAGCCCGTCAGTACATTTGCACCATTTGGGATGTAGCGCGTTTCCAAATGAGAGCAATCCATGAGCGCTAAATCGCATTTGCATCATCGTCCGTCTCACTTAGCAGGTGTCGCCGTGATCTCCGGCGCTGGAGCGGGTGTGGGACGGGCTTGCGCTATCCGCTTTGCTAGTGCCGGTTGGAAGCTGGGGCTAATTTGCCGGGATGCTTCCGCTCTAAAAGCTTTGGAAGAGGAACTGCGGGAGCGCGGGGCGCACGACATTGTTTCTTCGGGACTCGACGTCTCCGACGCGGACGCTGTGGAGGCGGCCGCGGTTCACTTCCGCGCCGTTCTGGGTCCGATCGACGTTTGGGTCAATGATGCAATGGTAACAGTGTTCTCGCCGGTGAGCGAAATGACGTCGTCCGAGTTCCGGCGCGTTACGGAAGTGACTTATCTCGGAGTTGTATATGGGTCTATGGCTGCCCTGAAACAAATGAGCCCACTCGGTCGCGGTCACATCATCAATATTGGGTCTGCGCTCGCATATCGCGGCATTCCTCTCCAATCGGCCTATTGCGGCGCAAAGCACGCCATCCGCGGTTTTACCGCGTCGTTGCGTTCGGAATTGATGCACGCCAAAAGCGGCGTCGACGTCTCGATCATAGAGCTCCCGGCCATGAACACGCCTCAGTTCGACTGGGCACGCACTCACATGGCCCGGCAGCCAAAGCCGATGGGTACTGTGTATCAGCCGGAGGTTGCGGCGGAAGCCGTATTGCGTGCAATCCGTCGCCGGCCAAGAGAATACTGGGTTGGATCCTCAACATTCTGGACCATTGTGGGAAATATGATTCTGCCTGACTTAATGGATTGGTACCTGGGGCGAACTGCAGTCCAGGGACAGGAAACCAGTCAAAACGTCAGACCGGATCGGCGCGATAATCTGTATCACCCGATTACGGACCTGCATCGCACGCATGGGGTATTCGAGTCGGGTGCGAGCAACACAGCGGTCATTCTTTCTGGTGCGTGGGCACGCGCTGGCGTCGTCGCCTGCGGAGCGCTGACGTGTGTTTTAGTGGGAGCTGTGCTGTTGTGAAGGTTGTATTGATAGCGGCTGGTTTGCTGATTACGTCCTCGTATGTTGCTGCCGCGCCCGCCTACGCGCTTGAGTGCCCAGTGCTCCAGGACTCGGGCGCAATGGTGTCCCTTTCACAATCTCGACAGCAGGCGCGAAGCGATGAAGCGACATTGGCCGCCCGAGGGTCGGCGGCCGTCCCGAGCATGATCTATCGACTACGGCAAACCCATGCTGACGCGACAAACGCCGAAATCACGAACTACTTAATTGCTGTGTACTGTCCTACGTTGAACCACAAAAAACATGTTTCAAATCAACGCAGGAGGGCGGATCTAATGCGTTTCGCGGCCCAAGTGCGCAATCAACTTTAGTCGAGGGGGTAGGCAATTGTCGTTAGGAGAGCAATATTTGGACTACGGGAATCCAACCTGGTATGCTGCACGATAATGGGAACACTGGATTCGATGATGGACGCGTAAGCGGTACCGCGCGGTATCATCTCTGGGTCCTTGAGGTCGTTAAAGCGCAAGTGTCGGGTGCGTCGTGCCGGCAGGCGCAGCCGATAGGGGCCCGCTGGCTCGCGGTCCTCGAAGTAGATCGTGATCGATATCTCGGCATCGCTGGACGACAAATTCAGCAAGCACGCCGCCTCGTGCGAAACCAATGTCGGGTCAGTGGGGTCTACGCTCGAACTCGGGATATACCCTTCGGGAATCGCCCAACGCAGTCTGCCCCATGTTCTCTGTTCTTCCATTTAGGTGCGAACGCACCGAGCTCTGTCGCGTTGCCAAAGTTTTGGCTTGTTTCGGAATGTGAGCAGAATGCAGGGGTTATATGATGATTTCAGTTCATTCGAAATGTTCTCCCAGTGTATGCGCGTTCTAGCAAGGAGTTGGCCATGAGCTCTCTGACAGCCGGCGACGTTTTGGTTGAGACCCTGATCAATTGGGGTGTGGATACCGTATTCGGCATTCCTGGCGATGGGATCAATGGGTTAATTGAGTCTCTGCGCCGCAAGAAGGAGGAAATTTGTTTTATTCAGGTGAGGCATGAGGAAGCGGCGGCGTTCGCCGCTTGTGCTTATGCGAAGTGGACCGGGCGACTGGGCGTCTGCATCGCAACATCGGGCCCAGGCGGCATTCATCTTCTAAACGGACTTTATGACGCAAAGCTCGACCAAGTTCCGGTGCTCGCCATTACCGGTCTGCAATTTCATGATCTTCTTCACACCTTCACCCAGCAGGACGTAGAGCTGGACAAGCTCTATATGGATGTTGCCGTGTACAATTGCCGCGTCATGGGGGCGGCCCATACCGAAAACGTTGTTTCGCTCGCTTGCAGGACCGCCATCGCCTATCGCAGCGTCGCGCATGTGACCATGCCGGTGGACATACAGGACGAGCCGGTTTCTGACGATATGCGCACCGCCCGGAACATTGAGCACCATGTCTCAGATGAGATGGGGCGCATTCATTCCAGGCCCCCAGAAGAACGCCTTCAACGCGCGGCCGAGATCCTGAACAACGCAAAGCGGCCCGCGATCTTGGCAGGCCAAGGCGCGCTAAAGGCTGGAAAGCTTCTTGCTGCGGTGGCGGAGCGACTAGGAGCACCGGTGGCGAAGGCATTGCTGGGGAAGGGGGCCTTGCCGGACGATAATGCGTACGCCACCGGCGGCATCGGCCTTTTGGGCACTCGGCCTTCGCAGGACGCATTGGAAAAATGCGACGCCCTGCTAATCGTTGGCAGCACCTTTCCCTACGTCGAATTCTATCCAAAGCCTGGAAAGGCGCGCATTGTTCAGATCGATATCGATCCGCAGCGTATTGGCTTACGATGCCCAGTAGAATGCCCGTTGGTGGGGGACGCCGTTGCGGTATTGGAAAGTCTGCTGCCACGGCTGGTGATGCGGGAAGACCGTTCCTTTTTAGAAGAAGTGCAGGCCGCGGTCAAAGAATGGAACGATCTGCTGGAGGAGCGTGGGAGCAATTCTGAAAAGCCCATGAAGCCGCAAGTGGTGGCCCATGAGCTGAATAGACTAATACAAGATGACGCGATCATTGCCACAGATTCTGGGACCATCACGACTTGGGCAGCGCGCTATTTAAAGCTCAGGGAAGGCATGAAGTTTTCCTGCTCAGGCAATCTCGCTTCAATGGCCGCCGGTCTGCCTTACGCCATTGCAGCGGCCATTGCTTATCCTGATCGGCAGGTGATCTGCTTCGTCGGCGACGGCGGCTTGACCATGCTAATGGGCGAGATGGCGACGCTGATGAAATATAATCTTAATGTGAAGATCATCGTCGTCAAGAACAATGTACTGGGGCAGATTAAGTGGGAGCAGATGGTATTTCTCGGGCATCCGGAATATGTGTGCGAGTTACAACCCATCGACTTCGCCGCCGTAGCGGAAGGCTTCGGTCTCACTGCATTCCGCATCGATGATCCCATGCAATGCTATGCCACTCTCAGCGCCGCGCTTCAAACAGCAGGCCCGGTTTTGATCGAGGCCACCGTAGACCCTAACGAACCACCGTTGCCCCCCAGGATTGAAGCCAAGCAGGCACTGCACTTTGCCGAAGCTCTGGCCAAGGGGACCCCGCATGGAGGAAAAATTGCCCTGACGGTTCTTTCCGACAAGGTGCGGGAGCTTATTTGATCGTGGCAGAGAGCCCGATCACCGCCGTAAGGGCTAGCGCCTACACGATCCCTACGGACGCTGCAGAATCCGATGGCACCCTAGCGTGGGACCGGACAACCCTGATTGTGGTCACCGTAGAGGCGGGCGGCTGCAAAGGCCTAGGATATACGTATGGTGCCTCGGCCAGCACCTCTTTGGTTCATTCCGTTCTCGGACCCGAACTGCACGGTCGAGAAAGCGCTGATATAGAATCCTGCTGGTCGGCTATGAATGCCATTGTGCGCAACATTGGGCGCCCCGGCATCGCCAGCACTGCAATTTCGGCACTCGACATCGCTCTTTGGGATTTGAAGGCCAGGCTGTTCAACCAGCCGCTCGTACGACTCTTGCCTCAGGCCCGTCCCAGGGTGCCGGTGTATGGCAGCGGCGGCTTTACATCATACGACGAAAAGACACTTTGCCGACAACTTTCAGATTGGGTCGCCGAGGGCTGCAAGTGGGTAAAGATGAAGGTGGGACGCGATCCTGGTAACGACATGGGCCGGGTTCGAGCCGCGCGTGAGGTGGTTGGCACAGCTGGTCTCTTTGTGGACGCTAATGGGGGTTATGTGCGCAAGCAGGCGATCCGATTTGCAGAAGCATTTGCTGACCTTGGCGTCGGTTGGTTCGAGGAGCCCGTTTCCAGCGACGACTTGATTGGCTTGCATCTGATCCGCGATCTTAGCCCGGCGGGCATGGAGATTGCTGCGGGAGAATATGGGTACACGCCTTACTATTTCCGAGCAATGCTTGCGGCAGAGGCTGTGGACATCCTGCAGGCCGATGCGACCCGCTGCGGTGGCATTACTGGCTTTTTGCGCGCTGCAGCCTTGTGTGACGCTTTCCAAATCCCACTGTCCAGCCATTGTGCCCCCTCGATTCACTTGGCGCCCGCTCTCGCAGCGCCGCGCCTCAGGCACATGGAATGGTTCCATGACCATGTCCGCATCGAGCAGATGTTGTTCGAGGGTGCGCCTCGAATCAAGGACGGGCTACTCGCGCCCAATTTGTCGTGTTCCGGTCATGGGCTGACTTTTCGAAGGGCTGATGCTGCAAAATTCGAGGTTTAAGTGACAAATTCCCATCCCGCCATCGTGGAGCGCTCGTCTACAGGACGTATCGCCACGGAAGGGATACTCGTTCCAAAAGAGCAGATAGATGCTCTAGAGCGCGCGCTTAAGGAAAGCCTAGAGGGGGAAGTGCGGTTTGGGGAGGGCGATCGCGCGCTTTATGCGACCGACGCCTCAAATTACCGCCAAGTTCCGTATGGGGTGGTGCTGCCGAAATCAGCCGAGGATGTGGTCGCTGCGGTTCGCTTGTGCAATGCCCATGATGTACCCATCACACCGCGAGGCGGGGGCACCTCGCTGGCCGGCCAGACTACTAATACTGCCGTCATAATTGATTTCTCCAAATATATGCACCGCATTCTCTCGCTCGACCGGGAGGCTCGCCTTGCCGTAGTCGAGCCCGGCTGCGTGCTGGACCACCTGCGTGACGAGGCCGAAAAGCACGGGCTGACTTTCGGCCCTGACCCAGCCACGCATGACCACAACACATTGGGAGGGATGCTCGGTAATGATTCCTGTGGTGTGCATTCCATTATGGCGGGACGCACCGCCGACAATGTCCGCGCCCTTGATGTTCTCACCTATGACGGCCTGCGTATGACTGTTGGACCTACTTCCCCTGAACAACTTGCGGCCATAGAGCGCGCCGGGGGAAGGCGCGCGGAGATATACAGAGCCCTTAGGCTTTTCTGGGGCAAGCACGGGCGGCATTTCGAGCGGGTTTATCCGCAGATTCCCAGGCGCGTGTCGGGCTATGAAAATCTGGATCAACTTTCACCAGAAAACAGAATGAATGTGGCCCGGGCACTGACCGGAACAGAAGCGACGTGCGTCATTATACTGGGTGCGACGCTCGAGCTGATTCCTAGCCCGCAGTTCCGCACGCTGGCTTTGGTTGGGTTCGACGATGTTTTCGACGCTGCGGACGCAGTGCCATCTGTACTCAAGACAGGTCCTATAGGTCTGGAAGGTATCGACCATCTGCTCACCGAATATATGAAGCGCAAGCGCTTCAAGGTCGGTGACTTGGAGGTCCTGCCGGAAGGGTGCGCCTGGCTGGTGGCAGAGTTCGGCGGAGATTGCGCCGGCGAGGCGCAGGCCAAGGCCGAGAAGCTAGCGGCGCTGATGAATGCGGCGGGGCATCCTACGAACGTAGTGTCCGACAAGACAAAGCAGCAGGAAGTGTGGGATGTGCGTGAGGCGGCTTTAGCAGTAACAGCGCATGTGCCAGGCATGGGCCAGACTTGGCCGGGCTGGGAAGATAGCGCCGTTCCGCCGGACAGGTTGGGTGACTATTTGCGCGACCTTAAAGACCTGTTTCACGCGCACGGTTACGAAGCGTCGGTCTATGGTCATTTCGGCGACGGCTTGGTTCATTGTCGCATCAATTTCGATCTTGCGACAGAAACCGGACTCAAAAACTGGCGCGCCTTTCTCGATCAGGCAGCCGATCTTGTGGTCAAGTACGGTGGTTCACTATCCGGTGAGCATGGGGACGGCGAGGCGCGGGGCGCTTTGTTGGAAAGGATGTACGGCTCGGAGCTGATGGCAGCCCAGCGGGAATTCCGCGCGATCTGGGATCCCCGTCGCCGCATGAACCCGGGCAAGATATTGAGCCCATACCCTATTACGGCGAACTTGCGGACGGGGCCCGATTACCAGCCCAAAGAAGTGCGGGGGCTGTTCGCGTACCTTGAGGATGGCGGTAGCTTCACCAAAGCAACCTTGCGTTGTGTCGGGGTGGGTAAATGCCGCAGACGCGAGCCTAAGGACGGGGTGATGTGCCCGAGCTACCTTGGGACGGGCGAGGAAAAGCATTCTACCCGCGGGCGCGCGCGACTGCTGTTCGAAATGATGCGCGGCGATGCACTCACCGGCGGATTTGGCAATAAGGAGGTAGAGCAGGCCTTAGACCTCTGCCTAGGCTGCAAGGGGTGCAAGAGCGATTGTCCCGTCAATGTCGACATGGCCACCTACAAAGGGGAGTTCAGGGCGCGGCACTATGCCGGGCGCCTACGGCCGAGAGCCGCCTACAGCATGGGTCAGATCGAACGATGGGCGAGGTACGCCTCGCACGTGCCTTGGCTCGCAAATTTGGTCGCTCGCGCGCCAGTTTTGTCCAGTTTGACCAAATCGGTAGGCGCAATAGCCCAGGGCCGCACACTGCCGGGATTCGCTTCTCAGACTTATCGGGATTGGCATCACAAGCATGCCGGCTTTAAAGGCGCGCGCCGGGTGTTGTTGTGGCCGGACACGTTCAGCAATTACTTTCGACCGCACACCGCGATCGCGGCTACCAAAGTGTTGGAGCGGCTAGGCTTTCAGGTTGACGTTCCTTCCATACCCCTGTGCTGCGGTCGGCCGCTATACGATTGGGGCTGGATCGACCAGGCAAAAGGGCTCTGGAGGCGCAACCTGAACAGCCTCGCAGCTGATATCGCTGCCGGAGTGTCGGTGATCGGCCTAGAGCCGGCCTGTGTCTCGGCATTCCGGGACGAACTGCCAGCCCTGTTTCCCGATGATCCAGCGGCCAAGGCACTGGCGGCAAACACCAGGACTCTGAGCGAATTTCTGACAGACAATTCCATTACGCCTCGCGCACAGCACTCCATTCCCGCAACCGCGGTGCTTCAGTTTCATTGCCACCATCATGCACTTCTAAGCAAGCAGGCGGAGCAGGACGTACTCTCAGGGCTGCCGATAGGGCTGGAGGTACTAAACGAAGGCTGTTGCGGAATGGCGGGGTCGTTTGGTTTCGAGGCGGAAAAATACGCACTATCCAAAACCATAGCAGAACGCGGAATCCTGCGGCCTCTTTCTGAGATACGCCCGGAGACCGCAATCTTAGCCAATGGTTTTAGTTGCCGCGAACAGATTGAGCAACTAACGGGACGGCGAACGTTGCACATCGCTGAATTGCTAGAGCAGGCCTTATGAAACCGCAACTCCACGTCGGCTCTGAGCATCTTACCTTGCATCAGGGCTATACCATCCTAACCTGTGAGCGCGATGGTCAGATTGGACCTGGACAGAGGGGGCTTTTCTTTCTCGACACTCGGCTGATCAGTCGCTGGCGCATTTTCATCAACGACCAGCCCTGGACATTGCTCAACAGTGGCACGATCGCACCCACCGCCGCACGCATTTATTATGTCAATCCAGAGGTGGCATGCGAAAGCGGCTCTATCCTAGAGAAGTCAGTGGGCCTCACCGTCAGCCGTCATCTGGACGGCGGCCTTCACGAAGATATCGATCTGGTCAATTATGGCCATGCTGCAGGCCGGTTTTATCTAGAGATCAACGTAGAGGGTGACTTCGCTGATCTATTCGACGCCAAGGCGCAGCGTTATGTGCGCCGGGGGACGATCCAGGCCCACTGGGACGACACCGCGCAACGTCTGACCACTCGTTACCGCAATAAGAATTTTTCCCGCGCTGTTCGAGTCACTAGCGTTAGTGCTGATTCGCCGTTGGCGCTTGCTAACGGGCGGCTCAGCTTTGCCGTCGAGCTTGCACCCGGGGGATGTTGGCACGCCTGCCTGCTGTATGATTTTGCCGATCACGAAAGCTGGACCACTGCACCGAAGCCATGCGTCGACAAATTTGAATCCAGTGGGGCCGAGGAGGCGCGAAAATCCTGGCGGCGGCAAGTGGTGAAGCTAGAGACCGAAAGTGCGTTCGGCGCATCTTTTGACCAGGCGCTCGACGATATGGCGGCTCTCCGCTTGCCAATTGAGGGCACTGACGAGGTACGGTTTGTGCCTGCGGCCGGCCTGCCCTGGTTCGTCGCGCTGTTTGGGCGCGATAGTCTGGTGATATCGCTGCAAAGCGCAATCGTGCATCCAGAATTCGCTCGGGGCGCGCTGCGGGTGCTCGCCAATTGGCAGGCCCGCGAACGCGACGACTACCGTGATGCGGAACCAGGCAAGATACACCACGAACTGCGTCGCGGCGAGCTGGCTCACTTTGAACTGATCCCGCAGAGCCCCTACTATGGAACGGCAGATGCGACCCCACTATACCTTATCACTCTCCACTCGGCCTTTATGGCTAGCGGCGATCCAGGGCTTTTGGAAGAACATCTCGATACGGCAGAGCGCTGCCTTGCCTGGATAGACGAATATGGAGACCGGGACGGTGACGGCTTCCAAGAATATGAGACACGCTCGTCGGCGGGCTACGAAAACCAGAGCTGGAAGGATTCTGAGGAAGCACTTGTCAATGAGGATGGCTCGTTGGTGAAGGGGCCGAAGGCCACCTGTGAGATGCAGGGATATGTCTATGACGCTTGGCTACGCATGGCCTATATTTACGATCATCTCGGCCGGAAAGGAAAAGCTGGTGAGTTGCGCGCGAAGGCGGCTTCGCTCTTCGAACGGTTCAATCACGCCTTTTGGGTTGAAGCCGAGGGGACCTACGCCTTCGCGCTCGATGGAGATAAGCGACAGGTGCGGTCTGTTGCTTCCAATCCTGGCCAATGCCTTTGGTCGGGCATCGTGCCACCTGAACGGGCGCGCAAGGTTGCGGAGCGATTGATGCGATCCGACATGTGGAGCGGCTGGGGTATCCGTACGCTGTCCGCGAGACACGGCGCCTACAACCCTTTCCATTACCAGATCGGGGCGGTGTGGCCGCACGACAATGGCTTTATCGCCCAGGGGATGGCGCGCTACGGTTTTCGCGACGAGGCCTGCCGCATTGCTAAGGCAGTGGTGGATGCTTCCGCGTTCTTTGCCAAAAACCAGATACCTGAACTGTACGCCGGAGTCACGCGCTCAGTCGGCTCAATTCCGGCCCAATATCTTGGCGCGAATGTCCCACAGGGATGGGCGGCAGGGGCGATGTTTTCTCTGCTGCAGGCTCTCTTAGGCTTTCAGCCGGACGCTCCTTCGGGAAAGCTCTATGTGGATCCCGCTTTGCCGGATTGGATGCCGGATATGACGGTACGTGACCTGAAGGTCGGAAGAGAGGAATTCGATATTCACTTCTGGCGTGAGGCGGCTGGGACCCAGTTCGAAGTGCTGCGCGGTTGGCCAGAAAATGTTGCCGTGCGCCCCTTGAGCCTCTGGGCGAAAACATTGCGAGGGAAAGATCAGACGTGAGCAGGGGTTGCAATTGGCCTACGGTGGTTTGATTATTGCAACCCCCATGGCGCAAGCTGCGAGCCCATTTTGCGTGCTTGATTACTTGGCTCATTTGGTGTGAACGAGCGCATCAAAGCTTTTGCAAAGATTGCCCAGCGCGGAATGTTTTCCGAGAGCCGGATCATGGCCGTGCGCGTCTCGGTAGAGTGTTGAAATAAATCCCGCGCGGAAAGATCCATATCACTGGGAGAACAGCGCCCTTCGAGGTGCCTTCAGTGCCCCAGTGCATCCAAAGGTGATGCGCACCTTTGCTTTCCCACCACCACAAAACCCTCACCCCGGTCTGCGCCCCGGCAGAGGGTCACAACGAGGGCTGAGCAGACCACATATCGTTCGGGCCAGAGCACCGCAATAAAAGTTGCGCGATGCGCTTAATGCAATGGCTCGTCCGTGTACGTGATCAGACGCGAACGCCGGCTCACGGTTACGTATTCCCAAAACCAGCTAAACGCGACTGCTATGCGATTGCGAGCGCCAATTAGAAAGTAGATATGCGCCGAACTCCAAAACAACCAGCCCAAAAACCCCGTTAGAGCTACGCCATTGCGGTGGACGATGGCTGAATTGCGCCCAATCGTAGCTAAGTCTCCTGCGTGGTGATAGACGAATGCGCTAGGCCGGGGCCACTGTTTCGCCCGGGCGGCAATCACCTGCGCGACATACCGGCCCATCTGTTTCGCGGCGGGTGCTATGCCTGGGACCCGCTTGCCAGCATCATCTGTAGCCAAGGCTGTATCTCCTATGACAAAAATATCGGGCCGCCCCGGTAACGAAAGGTCTGAGGAAACCTTCACTCTTCCAGCGGCGTCACTCTCGGCCTTGAGCCAATCTGCAGCAGGTGAGGCTGCAACTCCCGCCGCCCAGATTATGGCTCCGCCGCGGATAGCTTCTCCAGCGACCTCCACGCATTCAGGACTGACGTTGGTCACCAGTGAGCCCGTGCGGACGTCGACACCCTTGGTTTCCAGAGCGCGGCGCGCAACTTCGCTAAGGCGCTTCGGAAATGCGGGAAGCAGGCGTTCTCCCGCCTCTATCAGGATGATCCGCGATTGTCGCGGATCAACGTTGCGATAGTCGCCGGACAGCGCAAGATTTGCCATATCGCTGATCGCACCCGCCATTTCAACTCCGGTGGGGCCGCCCCCGATGACAATGAAGGTTGTTAGGTCTTGGCGCTCCGCTTCGGATCCAGCTGCTTCAGCCCTTTCGAACGCGATCAGGAGCCGTCGTCGGATCTCGATCGCATCTTCGATTCGCTTCAAACCCGGAGCGCAGATTTGCCACTCCGTATGGCCAAAATAAGCATGAGTGGCACCGGTCGCGATTACCAGCACATCATAGGGGAACGCTCCGGCAGTGGTAAGCGCCCGTCGATTGGGCAAGTCTAAGCCGAAGACCTCTCCCATTAGCACGCGAGCATTTGACTGCTCCCGCAACAATGTGCGAATTGGCCACGCTATGTCTGCCGGTGTAAGAGTTGCCGTGGCGACCTGATAAAGCAGCGGTTGGAAATCGTGGTGGTTTTCACGGTCAATGATCGTCACTTCAACAGGAACGTTGGCCAGTCCCTTTGCAGCAGCTAAACCGCCAAACCCTGCTCCCAAAATCACCACTCGCAGCGGAACGCGATGCGCTGCGCTAAAGTATTCATCGTGTTGTGTGTTTGCCACCCATGTCTCCGCACTGTCTATGCCTGCCGCTGCGTTTACCATGCGGTGTTGGTCATGTTGGAAATGCGGTGCGTTCGAGGTTGATCCCGTGGAAGAGTTCGACGCACCAGGCGTGCTGCCGCTTTGCCCGGCGTGCCCGCGAGGCGCGCCTTTCTCTATGAGACAACCCGCGGTAAATACGGGATTATCAGCCTTGATCATGCCGTAGTGTTCTTCCTACGGCGGCCGCCTAGCTAGCGTAGCCAAAGATCGCCCTGCGTTATTTGCTGGAAAAGATCTGCAGCGTCACACGATTCTGCCTGATTGGCCGGCAACGCAGGGTCAAACTGTCCAGATTTCTACGATCGCCGGGGAGGTCCAGTTTATAAATCTGGTTTTCCCTCATCACCTCTCCGTCGTTCGCATTCAGGGGGCGATCAGCGCCATTGGCGAAATGGGCAATAATGCGGCCACAGCGGGCATCGCTGCCAATTGGCTTCAGGGCAACTGCATCAATTTGACGGCCACGCCAGCCGGCTGAGGTGGTTTCCGTGTCTCCACGCCCAAAAAACGTTTCGGTGCCAATCAACTGCCAGTCGTTGACAGCACTGCTGCCCCAATTGAACATTCGAGCCCACAAGCGCCCGAAATCCGGGTTTCTTTGCCACGTCTCGCGATAGCGGCCAATCTCTGCTGCGACCCTAATCGTCGCGTCCCGCCCGCGCTCCGGCCTGCATCGGAACAAAAGGTTGCGAACGTTTCGGCTTTCGCCGGGAAGATCAATGTCGGTAGTAGCGCCGCGGCGCAGCATGCCCTGAAACAGCTCGCGGTCGTGGCCGTTTCCGAACCGCGCCTTCACCGAACGGCAAATCACATTGTCATCGGCTGTAAGACGCACCCGCTCCACTGGCCCGCCCATTCTCATTGACCTCTGGACGCGGTCTCCGCGATGGTGAACTGTCACCTGCCCGACTGGGTCCCAATCCGCATGCGCGGGCAACGAGATCGTCGCCGCAGCCAATGCAGACACCAAGAAATACGTTCGGTTCATGGGCGGTACCTTTCGTTAATCTCCCAGCCATCGACCTTTCCAAAACGCAATGATCTAGATATGTTTCCACATATCGTGGTGCGATGTACTGATTTAGGCGCCTTAGGCATAGCATGATGGCAACATAACGCCGTAGCGACCCTGCTGCTGAGCCAAAGTTGTGCCATTGCCGCGCCTCCTCGTCCTTTCGAATCGTGTCTCCGTCCCGTGGGGTGCTGCGCGTGCCCGCGGTTTAGCAGTCGTTTTGCCGTTCCAAAGGTCCAGGCAACCGCTCTGTGGCCCTTGATCGGCTGATGACGGTTACAAATGAATTTGTCGCAGCCAAAATGCAGAAGATCCCGGATTGCTCGTCCTTTCCCAATTGGGCGTCGGCCAAATAGTTTGCGGCCCCGCCAAATCAGTGAATCTAAGTGATCCTAACTAAAATCAGGCTTGGCTTGCTCTGTTTTGCTCTTTCTGCCACACGTTCGATATCATTGGGGTTGCGATCACTGCATCCGAGGGATTTGGCTGAAAAGGGCCCTCAGAGATGGATGCGGGAGATGACGTGCAGCGCACGTCCACGGCCCTCAAGCAACACGCCTCCAGATGGAGGCCACCGATCTATAAAATACGCAACAATCTCGATATGTTTCCACAATATCGTGCTACGATGTCGGTTGGGCACGACCAGAAACGCGCAAGAGTTAGAAGTGTTGAAATCCGGTGTGACTTCTCAATCGCGAATCTAAACGGATCTAACGAATGTGCGAACTATTCAAGCGTCTGCTGATAGCATCGAACATAAGGCATTGTGGCTCTGAGTATGAACGAAGTTCTCGCACAACTCACAGCCGAATGGCGTATGCCGCCACCGGTGACTTTCCTTTGACCTTTTGCCGAAGAATATGGATGCAATAATCTATCGCACTTTGGCTCTCACGGTTATCGCGGCCGTCGTAGCAATTGCTGCACGTCGGCTCCGTCTGCCCTATACGGTTGGGCTTGTGTTATCGGGTGCCATGCTTAGCGTCTTTCCAATCAACACCGGGATCGTGCTGACTCACGACCTCGTGTTTGATTTGCTTTTGCCGCCGCTTCTGTTCGAGGCAGCCCTGAAGTTGGAATGGCATCACCTGAGAAGGGACTTGCTTCCGGTTTTGGTGTTGGCGGTGGTGGGGGTCATCATTTCGGCTGGTGTGGTCGCTGTTGGAATGCATGCGGCCGTTAATTGGCCTGTTCGCGACGCGATGATATTCGGTATTCTTATCGCGGCGACCGATCCGGTGGCCGTCATTGCAATGTTGAAGGACGCGGGAATGAAGGGCCGGCGCCGGCTCCTGGTCGAAGGCGAAAGTCTTTTCAATGATGGTGTTGCCGCAGTATTGTTTGGAATAGCGCTTTCGCCGCCCCCGCATGATACCCAACGGTTGTCTGAAATTGCGGTCGCTCTCGTCACGACAGCCGGAGGTGGCATTGCAATTGGTCTTCTGATCGGCTCCGCCGCGTTAATTCTTGCCGGGCGAACGCAAGAGTATGTGGTGGAGGGGGCAGTAACGGCAATTGCTGCCTATGGTGCATTTCTGTTGGCCGACTATTTGAACGTGTCCGGCGTACTGGCTACTGTAGCAGCTGGGTTGCTTGTCGGAAATATCGGCTTAGGCTCACGCCCATCGAAATGGGGCTTGTCTGATCAGGGCAGGGTCCATGTCGTCGCACTTTGGGATTTTGCGGCGTTTCTTGCCAACTCGTTTGTTTTTCAGCTTATAGGGCTTTCCACCGCCAAAATACCATTCGGCAGCGTGGGGGTGTGGACTATTATTGCCGGCATTGGGACGGTTCTTTTGGCGCGGGCTGCAACAGTTTATCCGATCAGTTTTGCCTTTCGGCGGTCGCACTGGCGCATCCCTATGGCTGATCAACATATCCTTTGGCTTGGTGGTTTGAGAGGCGCACTGGGCTTGGCCCTTGTGCTCACGTTGCCTAGTGGTCTGCCCTTTCGAAATGCAATTGTGATTGTCACTTTTGTCGTTGTGGCTTTTTCGATTTTGGTACAGGGGCTTAGCATGAAGCTTCTCCTTGCACGTCTGCGGAACTGATCGGGAAAATGCTACCTGGCGAAAATCGCGCTCCTGTTTTGCACATTTAGAGATGGTGTAGGACCGAGAAAGTCAGGAGCCCTGTGCCAGCTGCCTTATCCATGCCGCGTTGGCAGCCTCAGATCAGCTGTCCTCCTTGGTTACATTGCCATAGCGCATAATCTCAGCAGAAATAAGAGAAAGAGGTGTGGCAAGTAGCACTCCCAGAGGCCCGAAGATGGTGCCGAAAGCGACCAACCCAAACAGTGTGACCATCGGTGGTAGACTGACGGCGCGTTGCTGAAGCAACGGAATAACGAGGTTTCCCTCGAGCTGTTGGATCGCAATAAACAACAGGATTGTCCAAGCTGCAGTATCAACGCCCACCAGCAAGGCTAGAAGAAAAGCCGGTATGGCAGATATGACTGGGCCGATTATCGGAACGAACTCCACGGCTCCCGCTAAAAGCCCAAGCGCTCCCGCGGCTGGTACCCCTAAGGCCCATGTTCCGAGCGCCACCATTGACCCAACCAGAACCATGGCCGCGAGTTGCGAAAGCAGCCACATACGCAGCCTATGCCCGGCATGCTTAAGGGCTATCGCTGCCCTGGTTCGTTCTGTCGTGGGCAAGAACTGAAGAAAAGCGCTCTGATAGAGTGCGGGCTTGTAGGAGAGATAAATACCGCCTGCCATAACCAAGAGCACGTCCGCTGCTCCACCCAAAAAAAGGAGGGCATAGGTGGGAAGATGCAAAATGGCTCCCATCGCAGAGCCGCCGCCTGATTGACGAAAACTAGCAACGATTCGCGCTCCGAAGGGCTGCGATTTGAGCCATTCCAGAAAATGACTGAAGGCCATTGGTAGCAGATCAAGCAATTGCGTGAATTGCCCGGCCATACGCCAGCCGAATATCGCAAGTACGCCGAAGGTTAACATAGCCAAGGTGGTGACGGCGCCAGCGACCGCAACACCGTCCTGCACCCCTACGTGCTCGCGGATCGGATTGGAAAGACTCCGGATCAGGATCGCGAGCACAACAGAAGCAAAAATGAGTAGGATCACCAGACGCAGCCACCAGAGCGTTATGGTGAACGCAAGAACCGCGATCGTGATTACTAGTCTCCGAAGATATGTGCGGTCGCTCATGTCTGGGGTACCTTAGCTGGGCGAAACAAAAAAAACGCGAGTGCCAGAAGAGTATACATCACGACCAGCAATATTTTCTCAATCCAGGCGGTTTCGCCCTCATTACCAATTGCGCTGACGATGAATGCGGCGCCGCCGATTGCGAAAAGATGAAGCGCGCTAGGAAAGACAAAGCTAACTGGCCGGCCTGTCGTTGTGAGACGCCGAAGACCGCGAGCAACACCAGGGCGAAGAAGAACACGAACAGCAGTAGGGTTGAAAGCAATCGGGCACGTTTTCTCGGAAATGTCTGTCTTCCTTTCGACCACCTGCCCAATAGGCGAGGCAGCGCCAGGCCCAACAAGCTTGTGACCAGTATGGCCCCGGTAGTCAGCGCGCGCACGACATTTGGTTGCCCAGCGTTGACAACCCGAGACCATCAGGACTAGCTCGCCGATGCTGCCTAAGCTGGTCATAAAGCGAAACGTGCAGGCCACTACGAGCACAGTGGCTCAGGCGAAAAAAGGTCACTGGCGGGATCAGATCATGGGATGCCTTGACCAAGGGAACACGCGGGAACCCTAGAGCCGTTCGGGTGAAAACGAATTACTTCAATGTAAGTCACGAGCGTAGGACTGATTCCTTAACTGTGTGTGGCCGTTCTGGCGCCGCTCTGCCGGGCCCCGGAACAGGATTGATAGTTTCTGGGGGAACACTGGCAAGCGCGCCGAGGGCCTGGCCGAGCAGGAGCAGGAGCGGCTAAGATCATCCGCGACGGCGACTGATTGTCTGGTAGCGAACAGACTCAGGGATTTAGATGGATATTGAGCAAGCGCACGCCTTTGTGGACCAGCTAGCAAAGCTTCTGGAGTTGGTCGGCGTCGCGATCATTATTTTTGGAGTGTTTCTTGCGACTGCGTTGTTCCTGCGGGCAGGAGTCGCGACCAACTGGCGCCAGGCATACCAGGCTTATCGTTCAAATCTTGGGCGAGGAATATTGCTGGGATTGGAGCTCCTGGTAGGTGCGGACATCATCGCCACCATAACTGCGCCTCTGACGTTTCAAAGTGTGGGACTGCTGGCCGGCGTTGTCATGATCCGGACTTTTCTGAGCTTTTCGCTTGAAACTGAAATAGAGGGATGTTGGCCTTGGGATCGCGCTCGAACCCGTTTGTCGGGTTTTTCCGCTGAACGGTCCGAAAGATAGCCGATTAAACTGCGCGATCGTGTACCCAACGGGCGACAGCCGCATAAAAAAGGCCGCCCCAGGAAGTTCCGTTCGCAACAGGACAAAATTGCCGATTGCAGAGAGACGTGCCTGATCATTGGGCAAGTCATTTCTTCACTTCGCTTGGTGGCAGAAGTGAAACGCCGCACGAGTGTGGCGACAAACAATTTTGCCGAATAAACCTGGGTTTTTGCGAGAGAGCGCTTCAAAGCACGTGGTGAGCGTTCCCCCAGAGTTCCAGGGAGATCACTTGCCCGACCACCAGGAGCACTCAGGCCAGCAGCAATCGGAGCGCAAAGGGGGCAATGGAGAAGCGCAGCAGCAGCATGCGAGTCAGAATTCGAAAAATCAGAATGCAACAGGTGGAGCTTGGAATCGGCGCGATCCGCGCCGCGGAAACCATGGCTGAGCAGAGCACCCAATTTTCCACAGGCATCCTCGGGCCGATAGCAGATGCGGCGTATACTCACACCCGCGAATTCGTGAATAGCGCGGTCCAAGCCGCACAAACGTTCGAAGAATGCGCAACCCAGTCAACGAACCACGTACAAGCGCTGGCAGGTGCCCATTCGGAGTGGATGCAGGGTGCAACGCGGTTAAACAACGCTTACTGGGCGGGGCTCTCAGAAGCAATGGACCTGAATAAAGACAAACCACAAGACCTACTGCAATGCCCCTCTCCGCAGAAGCTCGCGCAAATCCAAAGCGCACTTTATCGGAATGCCATAACTTGCATGGTGAAAACCGCCAGCGAGTGCGCCGGGATTGCCAGTGAAATGGCCTATAGCACGAGCAAAGTCCTTCGAAGCAGCGCGTAAGGGCTCGACGTCTGCCACTAACCGAGCGCTGTCGTGGATGCGGCCCCGTTTCCGGAGCTCCTTCGCTCGGCAAGGTGAGCGGTATATTCCGATGCGCTAGTAAGGAGCAGAAAGGTATATGCCCGTGGCTAGCTCCGGGACTTACTCAACCTGCCGGAATCAATCGCATAGATGGCTTGGCCCACTGCCGTCTCGGCGTCCATATACTGAGGCGTCTCCCAGTTCCAGACGACCTTGCCGGCGACTTGGAACTGCTCCCCATCATTGCGTTCGACGCGCGCTCGATAGAGCGTCCCGTCTAAAACGCTCTTAATCCTAAATCCGGCATGGGCGGCATTCGCCATCTCTGCACATCCTACTCATTCCAGCCGCAACAAACCTGATGCCCTCCGCGCCGCCAGTGCCAGCTTCAGTTCGCAAACAACGCGGCTGATCCGAAGTTCCCTAGGAACGACCGGATGTTGTCGTATGTTTTAAATGGGTACGCGCCGTCGTTGAGGCGCACCTAAGGAGACAAGTGCCATGAAAACCAAATCCATGTACCTGCTGGGAGCTCTAACGGCTGGATCGCTGTTGGTGGGCAATCCGGCGCAGGCCGCGAGTGATCCTAATGAATCTGTAACGATTACCGCCGCGCCGGATCGTGATTTCTTTCTCAACGACAACGACTTCAGATCGGAACAAATTAGCTATTCCGATCAGGATCTGTCGGGGCCACGTTATGGCCGGCTCGTAACTCGGATTACGACTGTAGCGGGCCGGCTTTGTGACGAAGTAAGCAAGCCGGATGTGTGGAACTTGGACGAGCGCCAGACGTGTGTAAATGGAGCCGTGAACGACGCTATACGTCAGATCCACATGCCGAGCGACCAAAGACTTGCTTTCGAGGAACTTCGCGGACTCTATGGTAGCTGAGGACTGTTCTTTCCAAGAAATACTTCCGCCTCGCACGTAAAGAGAGCTCCGCTGGCTAACGTCAGCGGAGGCCCTTTTGCCAAATAAATGGGCCAAAAACTCGAACAGACGGACATCCATGACAGCGCGAGCTCTAGCCTGGATACATCGGGCGTGACTTCGATTTCTTGATCGCGGCTGTCCCTTCTTCCCGCAGTGCGATATCGCGCTCCGCTCGGTGGCAAGGCAACTCAGCCTCTCTCGACTGGAAACGCGCAAAAATTCGGCGAATCACCGTGACGAGCTTTTTACAGTGCCAGCACGTTCCTTCGCCGGCGGGTAAGGTTCGACGCTCGCGACAGTGCAGCGCTTCCCTATACCAGAACTTCCGCCGAACTCTCGAGAGACAAGAGTATCGCCGCGGGCGACACACGCCAGCTGGCTGCCTTCGAGCGTATGAAATGCGATGGCATCTTTCCAGGTGAGGTTCGGGCACACGCCAATTGTATCCACCTTAAACTTATGATGGCCGACCACCTCGACGACCACAGATCTGTCATTCAGCGCATGAAAGCTGAGGATGTTACGTTGCCGTAGGCAATCATTAGAGTCCGTAGATGCGTGGGCCACACCTGCACCGGCAATCGCAAAAACTATTGCAGCGCAAACCAGATGTTTCATGGAAAGGTCCTCTCTCTACGCGTCAATATTTCAACGCTGCCAATCGTCATCCGATCCGATCTCGCGCCTGACTGTCGAATGTCAATTGAACGTTCAGATGACGAGAGCACAAGAGCATCGGAGCGCGTCAGACAGAATATTTCGAATTGCCTCAAATGTTATTGCGCGCAACTGAGCTGTCGTCTGAGCCGAGGCAGAGGAGCGATAGAATGTCTCTGGGTCCGTTTGGGTGGGCGTGCGCCGCTGCCAGCCTTTCCGGATGATGAATTCGAGTCGCGCTACATCGCACAACAGCAGAGCGCGGCCGCAACTGCATACAGCGTGCTGAACCAATATGCGCAGGAAGGTGAAGACCAGGATCTCCAGGACTTCTGTCGAAAGATGCTGGAGCGAGTGGCCTTTCACGGCAAAAGATCGCAAGGCTAGCTTCAACCCGGCCCCCCCCCGCAATTTAGGGTGGCCATAAGTTCCATCTGGATCTGGGGGGGGGTGCGCAGCGCTGAAGTATTGGCCAGGGGGAACTCCGCCGCGGAACAGCGGTTAAAGCGGGTGAGTAATTCTGGAGAGTCCAATGACCAAAAAGCCCAGTACCAAACGCATCGACTCCGTGGATGATCTGCCCAATCCGGACGGCCCTGGAAGCGTTCCGATCAGCGGGGAGGACCACAAAATGGTGCAAGAGGAGAAAGGTCTGGACCCGCATCGACGCACCGGAGACCGCAACACGGATGTGTCTGGCCATCAATAAGCGTCATAGGCCTTGATAGCTCTGCCAAAGACTGGCAAGCACGGCCAAAGCCAGCAGCAAAGCGGGAACAATGAGGGCGGCGCGCAGCCGGCCCTGGGCTAGTATTCGAATTGATAGCTCAGACCGATGGTGTCGCCGCTATCCTGAGCGGCCGCGCCCTGTGTGGCCTTGGGGCTGGAGCCGGAGCTGACGGTGGCCTGGGCCTTGAGATTGCGGGTGATGTCGACCTGTACCTGGGCCTGAGTGCCACCGGAAAGACCCTGCCGCGCTCCGACGTAGATATTATGGGATACATACTTTCCCGCCTCTATCGTCGTGCCGGTGGTGACCCCAGAGCCGCCGGAAACGGCCAGCCGGTCCAATCCCAGACCGCCCCGGATCGAGGCCACCGGGTCGAAGCCGTTGCTGATGCCGCTCAGCGACGCAAGCGCTTGAGCGATTTGGGCCAGTTGCAGCGGCGTCAACTGCTTGGAGCTTTGCTGGAAAAGCAGATGGGCCAGGATTTCATCTTGGGGAAGTTGTGGCGAACTGGAGAGAGTGATTTTCGGTGACGAAGCATAACCTCCCACGGCGAGGGTGGCCGTGACGCCGCTTGATGTTGTTTGCGCCACAAAGTTCAACGTGGGATCGAGGCGGTTGCGCACCCCGCTACCGTCGAAGCTCAGCTTGCCAGCGGTGAATTCCAGCACCTGCCCCGCCACGGTCAGTGTACCGCGCCGCATCTCGAAGGCGCCAGCCACCTGCGGCGCTCCCGTGCTGCCGGTCAGCTGCAACTGGCCGCCCATGTCCGCGTCGATGCCATGTCCTCGCACAATAACAGGCCCCGTGGTGGTCAGCCCCAGGTTCAGCATCAGCTTGGTACTTCCGGGCGCTGGCGGCGGCGGTTTCTCACCCCGGCGGCGAATATTCAAGGTCCGGACTTCCGGCGGGAACGAATCCGGTATGTTGATTTCGGCGCGAGGCACAGTGAGCTTGCCTGCAAGTGTCATGCTCTGGCGCAGGCGGCCGGTGAGTTTGAGATCACCCGATAACGACGCCACAACCATGTCGCTGGCAATAGGCCGCGCGTTGCGTGCAGAAACAGTTATATCGACAGGCCATCCGGCCTGTCCGGTGTCAAGCGTGCCGCCGCCGCTGATGGAGCCCGGGCCCGCCCGCGCTTCAAACGTTTCAATGCGGATCACGCTTCCAACGGCCCGAAAATGCGCTGCGATCTCACTCAGACGAAGGCCTTGCGCATAGTCTTGGAACTCTGCGCCGACCACCGACGCGCTGCCGGCGAGGCGCGGCGCTGCTATGGGGCCGGTCACCTTTATGTCCAGTGTCACACGGCCTCGCACCTGGCGGCCAGCCGCCGCCACAAAGGGATTGAACAAGGCGAGATCACCATTGCCTGCCGCATGCAAATCCATCGCGCGATCCGAAGCCAGCGGCGCTGTGCCGCCAACGGTCAACGCCACGGCGTTGCCGGCGGACAGCTTGGCGTTCAGCTGAGCCGAATTGCCGTCTAGCCGCGCGCGCGCGGACAGTTCGGCCGCGGGCAAATTGCTTGAATAACCCGAGACGCGCAGGCCAGTAGCGCTCAGAGTGACATCTCCGGACGGTGCCCTCAGCATGCCGGAAAGGTCAGCCTTAGCATTTAACATACCAACCGCTGCCCATTGCGGCGCGGACGCTCGCAAGGCGGAGAGTCGAACCCCTGACGCTGTGGCGTTTAGGGCCAGTCGCGGTAATAGCCTGCCTGCAACATGCAGCATGCCTCCCATCGCTTTCAAATCGAGACGATCCACCGACACGCCGTTCGCTAAGTTGAAATTAGCCGGCTGCGCAAGCGCAATTTCTTGCCCGCGCCATTCGGCCGCCAGGCGGTCGAGCCGTATTTGCAGTTTCGCCGGTTGCGCCACGATATCGGCGGAAACATGGGCCGGTTGCGCTTGCTTATCCTTGAGATCGGCGCTGATCGTGGCAGCGAGGGTCTCCGCGGACCCGGTCAATTGTGCCTTTGCGTTCCCCGTGATGCCATCGGCGGAAAGCCCCTGCGCGTTCAAATGGATATCCAACTGCGGCGCGCCGAAGGCGTCGGTAACGGCACCGTCGGCCTCAAAGGCGCCCAACGCCACTTCGTGTGCATGCAAGGCGTGGGCGTCCATATGGAGCCCGATCTGCTCGCGCCCGTTGCGACCACCCAGATCGGCTGTCGCTTTCACGCTGCCAGCCAAAGCGAAGCCCGCGAAACTTGTCAGATCGCCCAGATTCTTGACGTTGAGAGTGGCATGGCCCCCAACGGCGCTGTTCGGTGCCAGGGTGATGTCGGCGCGCCCGACCAAGGATTTCCAATCCAAAGTCAATTTGGCCGCGTGACCACGGCCGGCCTCGTTCCAATCAGCGACCAGCGCGATGGGCGCGTCGTCGAAACGGCCTTTGCCGGTGAGGCGCGCAGCGCTGGGTTGAGGTAAGCCAGTTGCGATGACGGTCACGACAAGCCGCTGGCGCTTGAAGCCACGGCTAGCAATATCGGCCGGGCCGGCGAGTTTGATCGAAGCCCGGGCTGGCGCCCCGGTGACCGTTCCTGACAGCCGTGCATTGCCCTCAAGCACCGGCGTCAGCTGTGCCAGGTCCGTGAGGCCGGTATCGAGGCGAAAATTCATCCGCCCGCCGCGGAAGGAGCCTTCGATCCGCGAATCGAAGCCGGCGCCTTGGAGCTGCACGCGGGAATCCTCCAGATCGCTCCCCGACACCAGCGTGTGAAACGATAGGCGCGCATCCCGGCCCAGCATACGTGCAAGGACCGATGTGCCAGCAGCGTGTATGCCACCTTGCATGTCAACTGTGAATTTCTGTCCAGTCCAGGCTGCTGCGATATTTAACCTGGCCTGGCCCCCAAGATTGGTTCCCACCTGCTTGGCGAAAGGAGCAAGCACTGGGACAGTGAAGTTCATCCTCAGGTTCCGAGCACCCGCCGTCTGGGCTGTACCGTCCAGCACGAGCAATGGGTGACGGATAGTGAATTGCAGCGGCCGTGTCGGTCCAACGAGGTCAGCATGCAACGTCGCCTCCACCGGTGTGGCAGCAAACAGCCCAGAATAAGGCGCGCTAATATGCAGACCCGTAATGGTCGCCCTCGCATCCGCCTTGCCTGCCTGTCCGCGCGCCTGTGCCGATACCGAATCCATCGCCAAACCGGCAACATGCGCCTGGGCCAGATGTAAAGACGCATCAATTTGCAGCGCGGCGAATTGCCCGTGCACATGACCTTCCGCCACCAGGCTGGCCCAGCTGGTTTCGGGATCCAGCTGCATCGCGGATGAATTGGCGGAGAAATCCACATCGGCCCGGCCCGATGCCAGGGATAAAGTGCCTTTACCTGCCGCCGTCAAAGCGCCGGCCGTGAGGTCAAATGAAACTTCATTGGCATTGCGGTCGCCCGACGCGCTCGCCATCAGCGCCACGGGGCCCAATCCCGGCAGCCCGGCGAGTTTACCGAAAAGTCCGTCCGGGCTTTCCGCGATGGTGGCGATGCCATGGATCACGTTATGGCTGACAGAGGCTTTGGCGGCGTAGCGATCAGGGCCGCCCGGCCGTGTGATCACAATATCGACGCCGAATTCATGCATAGACGTGTAGTTCAGCGACCCGTGCGCCGTCAGCATCGCGGCATGGCCCAGAAGCGAAGGCGCAATGTCGATGTGGGGCAGGGAAAGCGCATACACATCGATGCGAGGCGAAGGTCGGTCAGAAGGCGGGGACGGCAAGGGACGGCGGAGCAGGGACACTTTGGCGGCGGAAAGCTGCTGAATTTCATAATGATTGCGCAGCACTGAAAAGGGCGACCATGTGAGGTCGACACCGCTGATGCGCAGCCAGGGTCCCTCGGGGTCGCGCAACTCGATCGTTTGCGCCACGGCATGGCCAGGAAGCGCTCCATCCAGTCCCTGGACATACACCTCGCCAGCTGAAACCCTGAATATGATCCAACCGATCAACCTGTGGCCGGGCGCTGTCCACAGGATCAGCGCCAGCAGCAGGACGAGGCCGCCGGCCATTCCACCCGCCCAACGCGCCAGGCGCATCAGCAAGTTTTGCCGCGTGTCGCTCAAAAGGCTTGCCCCAATCCGATGTAGAGTTCGAATTTGTCACCCCTAGGCACGGGATTTAGCGGTACGGCAGCGTCCAGACGCACGGCTCCCAAAGGCGTGTAGTAACGCGCCCCCAGACCCGCACCCACACGTACGGCGCCACTGAGCGGCATGCCGCTGGCGCTAGCCTGGCCGGCATCAACGAATGCGACGGCGCCATAATCAGAGAAAATTCGCTGACGGAACTCAATTGTGGCGGCGTCCACCGATTTGGCGCCGATTGGCTTGTGGTCGGAAAATTGCGGTCCGATTGATTGATAGGCAAAGCCGCGCACTGTGGCGCTGCCGCCGGCATAAAGGCGTTGGTCGGGCGGCACCTCAAAATTGGAACCGCCCAATATGCTGCCGGCCAGTGCCCGCACCGCCAATACCGAGCGTCCTGGCTCGGCGAGATCGAAATAGGCCGAACCCGAGACCTGTATCACCAAAAAGGTGAGATCGTTGGCGCCAAAGGATTGGGTCGGTGTCACCGCCACCGCGCCCCGCGCGCCGCCAACAGGGTCGTGTAGCAGATCGGTGAGGCCGGTGGAATCATAAGTGATAGTCAGCGGCAGCCCTATCAACTGATACAACCGATCCGTGTTTTCCTGCGTAACCTGATCATAAGTGAGGATCGCGCCGACACTGCCGCTCCACAGCGCTGAGAATTTCCGGCGCAGATAGGCCGAAACCGTTTCGGCAGTCTGATCATACGCATCCAATTGCTCGCGTATGCCAGCCAGGTCCAGTTCCAGCACCTGATCGTGGCGCGAGAATTCCGGCTTTAGAAACTGTGCCCCGAAATTATAGCCCAGTCCCACTGCTGAGGAGCCGAGCCCTGTACCCTTCGCACTCAGATTGAGTTGCTCGGCGTTACCGAACAGATTACGGTGGGACCAACTCGCCCCCACGCCGATACCGACATCGGTGGAATAATTGCCGGTCAGCGCGACAGCGTGCTGGGGCCGTTCCTGCACGTCGAAGGTGAGCGGAATGCGGCCGTCGGAATCAAGCATTGTCCCCGCATGAACACTCACCCCGGAAAACACGCCCAGCGCCACCAGGGTCTTTCGTGCCTCTTCGATACGGCTGGGCCGGTAGCGGTCGCCGGTTTTGATGGTCAGGACTTGACGCACAAAGTTCTCGTGTAAGTCCTTGAGGCCCGTGAAAAGGATTCGACCGATAGGGGCACGCGGTCCCGGCACCACACGATAGCTGATGTTGATCAGATGCTGCGCATCGTCGGCGAAGGCTATGGGCGCTTCCACGGTCGCAAGTGGATAGCCATCTTCTTGCAAGGCGGCCAGAAGATCGGCCTGTCCATCCAGCACCGCATTGGCTTCGGCCGGATCGCCGCTCTTTACCCGCAGCGCGGCACGATCCGCTTGCGGCACTGGACCCTCCAAGGTCACATCGCCAATATGGAATAAGCTTCCTTTATCGATGGCAATCTCCACCTGGGCGGGGGAGGACGCGGGCAGGTCCTCCAGGAGGTTAGGCAGATCGGGATCGTCGAGGCCATGACCAGCGATGAGGATAGAGACGGCGTTCTGGTAATAGCCGAAACTGTCCAAGACCGTCTGAAGCCGGGAGATATCAGCACGCGCCCGCTGCACCAGCGCGAAAGGTGGCACGGGAACCTTGTCTTGCAACGTAGCGAGTTGGGAACTGGAACGCAGTACTGTGTCGATCTCGCTCTGACCTGAGCCTTGGATGTTCACCTTATAGGGTTGCGGGTCTGCGGCCTCTGCGGTATCGACTGACAAGGCGCCGAAGAATGCGGCCAGCATTATGGTGAGTATCAGTGCAAAATACATCAATTCCGGTGCTCTTTGCGCCAATCATCAATGATCCGCGGAAGATTGCTACTTAGGCTAGGACCTATCATGCGTAGGACCGTCGATGGCCGGCCAAGATGCTGAGGAACTTCAGCATTAACGGTTGAAAACCGTTTTGGTGACCGCAAATCTTGCGTCATCGTATTCCCAAAAGACTGCACAGTGGGAATGGAACGGCCTGTTTTGATCATGCCTGGCTGCGCGCGGTCGACCTTGCGTTGGCGTGGGGCAAAGCACCCCCGGACGGTGTGTACCTAGGGTTTGCTGAAGGTGATAGTGAGCGACAATCACGCTGTGTTCCCAGGCAGCGTCACCGGGCGCGATCGACCGCCGCAAAAATCCACTTCCTAGCTGGGTGAGTCTGAGACGCTAAATCCGCGCTCATCGACTTGGCTGGCAAAGCATCGCTCCGCAGCCGGTTGAGCGCTTCACGCTCGATCCCCAAAGCGGGCTACCGTAACGAAGTCAAAGCTGCCGGATTCTTCAATTTGCTTCCCGTTTTGAGCTCTCCGACCGGAATGCCTTTCCTCAAGCAGCTGTGGACCGATGACGCAAGCGTCTTGTCGGGTGGCGCAATTTTTCGCGGCGATTGTTTTGGTTGGGTGGTCGAGGCATATTTTTCTGCCCACGGTCATCAAATGAAGGGCAGGATGTTCGATATGGCTGCTTATTGTCGAGAGCTTCTGCAAGGAAGCCTTCGTCGCATACTGTAACGTGCCGAAACCCTGACGATGTCGCACTGCGACATCGAATGCGAGTGGACATTTAGGACGAATGGAGCGTCGGTCGGGTATGGGCGACGCGCCAAAACTTGTCTCCGTGCCGGCTTTGCCTGAAGCCATAGCGGCCGATATTGATCGATTGGCCCGGCTGCCGCTGGCCGGGCTCCGAGCCGCATGGCAGCGGGAATTTCGGCGGGCGCCACCTAAGGGCCTGTGGCGCGATCTGTTGCTAAGGACGTTGGCTCAGCGGGTTCAAGAAAAGGCCTTTGGTGGCCACGACAAGGCCACGGAACGGCTCCTGGCTGAATATGGAAAGCAGGATAAGGGGCCAGCTACACAGGGCAGGCTCAATAAGCGGCTTAAAACCGGCACGGTGTTGGTGCGCGACTTTGGCGGGGTCCGCCATACTGTGACCTTGGTGCCGGAAGGCTTCATTTGGCAGGAGCGGGCCTATTCGAGCTTATCTGCGATTGCCAAGCTCATCACCGGCACCAACTGGAATGGGCCTAAGTTCTTTGGCCTGCGGGAAACCCGGCCCAAAACCAGTTTGGATGATCAGACGAGGGCGGCGTGAGCGAGCGGCCAAAAACCGTCCGCTGTGCAATCTACACTCGCAAATCGACTGAACATAATCTGGACCTGGAGTTCAATTCCCTCCACGCCCAGCGAGAGGCATGCGAGGCGTATGTCAAAAGCCAGTTGAATGAAGGTTGGCGACTGATTCCTGACAGCTATAACGATGGCGGGATCTCTGGTGGATCGCTGGAGCGGCCAGACCTGCAACGGCTTTTGGCCGACATTGCAGCCGGCAAGGTCGACAATGTGGTGGTCTATAAGGTCGACCGTTTAACCCGGAGCCTGATGGATTTCGCGAAGCTGGTGGAACTCTTCGACCGGCATGGAGTGTCCTTTGTCTCGGTCACTCAGGCCTTCAATACCACCAACAGTATGGGACGATTAACGCTTAACGTCCTTCTCTCCTTTGCCCAGTTTGAGAGGGAAGTGATCGGGGAACGAGTCCGGGACAAGATCGCTGCGTCCAAGCGCAAGGGCCTCTTCATGGGAGGCAATATCCCCTTAGGCTATATCAACATCGACAAGAAGCTGGTCATCGTCCCGAAAGAAGCGGACCGGGTCCGCTGGATCTATGGCCGTTATTTGGAACTGGGCTCTCTTGGCGCCCTACTCGAAGAGATGAACCGGCTGGATATGCGGAGTAAGGCCTTCACGCTGGCTGACGGCACCAAAAGAGGAAACGTTCTCTTCGGAAAAGGCGCCTTAGCATATCTGCTCAAGAACCGCTGTTATGTGGGGGAGATTGTCCATCGCGGAGAAATCCACCCCGCCGACCATAAGGCCATCATCGACCGAAATATCTTCGACGCCGTCCAAGCCTCCCTGGCCGCCAAAGCCGTCCACCGGAAATCCGCTCCCGCACCTTCCGATTTCCTGCTGGCGGGTCTTCTCTATGATAGCGCCGGCAATCGGATGACGCCTTCCCACAGCCGCAAGAAGGGCGTGCGCTACAGATATTACGTCTCCCAGGCCATCCTGCAGTCGCGCAAAGACAAGGCCGGGGAGGTATTTCGGGTGCCAGCCCCCGACACCGAAGCCTTGATCGAGCGCCTGATCCGCGACCGCTGTGCTGGCGCCCGGGAGGACCTCAGAACTCTGATCGAGGCCCAAATCGCCAGGATCACAGTCCAGCACGCGTATATAGAAGTGACTCTCCAGACGCCTAAGCAGGGCATCGGTGCCGATAGTGCTAGTGTAGGCATCGACAACACATCCAAAAACCAGCAGGTTATCAGGCTAAACTGGTCGAAAAAGCCCTTTCGAGCGGACAAGGGCGTAGCGTCCGAACCATCGCCATCGTTGGAGGACGCAGACAAGGCGAAAGAGGCGGTACTCGGGGCCATCGGAAGAGCCCGGCGTTGGGTGGCCCGGCTCCTGGCCGGCGATAGCCTCGCCAGCATCGCCAAAGACGAGGGCAGAGGGGAGCGCCAGATTCGATTCCTGCTCCCGCTGGCGTTCGTGGCGCCGATGCTCGTGAAGGACATCATCGCGGATCGCTCGCCGAGGATGAGCGTCACGGAAATGGCCAAGCAGGTGCCATTGCTCTGGCCCAAGAAATTCATCGTCGCAGACCAGTCACTTGACTATTGTTTGGCCGCGCCAACGATACCGGCAGCTGTCTTTCCGTTCCCGCTTGGGTCGTAGAGAGTCCAGGTCGCACCAAGCTCTTGGGCATTCGGTCCGAATAAGGCCCCTGAAAAAGTCCCCGTCGCCCCGCTACCCATGGATAACGAGCTGCCGGGCGCATTCGTCACTGCAGTTGTGCCCCGCATTGTGGCGCCAGAAAGATTTCCGGACAGAGCGACATTGTTCCAGGCTTGGGTCGGGGCGGCGTCTCCTTCAATGACGGCAGTCATATTGGTCAAGGATCCCGAGACGCCACCGGTTCCAAAATTCACATCGACTTTGGCCTGTCCTGCCAAAGACACATTTGTTATGCCCCCTGAAGATGGCAAAAACATTGTGCCGATGACGCCGGCGGACGTTGGGCCCCCTCCAGAATAGGTCGCCGTTCCGGACGTCGGCACGCCCGAAACGGGCGTCTGATACCCGGTCGTTCCCCAGGCAAAATAGGTTGGGCCTGTGACAGAGCCCGGCTGTTGGGTCCACCAGCCCAACTGCGCAAAGTTAAGTGTTGATACAATCCCCATCGAAACCTTCCGACCATCGGCTAAAGTGATAAAGCTGCCGCTCAGATTGGGCGTGTCGAGAGAGAGCGCTGGTTGCTTAAGCTCATAGATGTTCCTAGTCACGCCGTTGGTGGTTTGTGTCCCTTGGTATGTCAAAGTGGTTCCTGATGACGGGCTGTAGGCGGCAACGCTCGCTCCTATCGAGCCGCTGGCTGGCATAATCACAGCGATAGAGTCGCTGAACGAAAAGGCTGTGCCAATTGCCGGCAAGCTGGTGGAAAAATTCGGATTGTTACCCGATGCCAACACTGGGCTGCCGCCGTGCAAACTGGCTTCTTGAAGGGCTCCAGCAGTCGCAACTGGCGTGGCTGCGGGATTGGATGTGGTGGCGCTAGCGCCCGGTGAGGCGACCCCAGAACCGCCCGAGGAACAGGCCGACAGCGACGACAGTCCAAGTGCAACTGCAATAACCCGAAACTGCTTGGACATGGATCAACCCCAAAACTGCGGGCTAAAGGACGTTTTCTGGACGAACCCGGCGCCTTGACGTTAAGAAATTGCCGGCCCAAAATCCTTGGCGGGCTCCTGATTTTTTCCTGAATTTTTCCGATTTTTTGAATTTCAACCAAAAATCAATGTCATGACGACCGTCGAACATGGGACCTTGCATCCCCATCTCGGCGCCCGGCAGCACAAGGTTGGGCGCTTTGTGCTACAGCCATTTCGCGAGCTCCGTGACCAGGACCGACCCATACGGGTAAAGCCGAAAGCGCTGGCGATCCTGTCGGTGCTCGCCGAAGCCAATGGCGGTTTGGTCACAAAAGATGAATTGATGGCCGCGGTGTGGCCAAACGTCGTTGTCGAAGACAATGCGATCCAGGCCCATATCGCGTCGCTGCGCAAAATATTGGGCAGTGACGCGGGGTTGTTATGCACCGTTCACGGTCAGGGCTATCGGCTTGCTCCAACCGGGGAACCTCCCCCGGTTGGACCCAGATCCGAACCCGCGCGGGATCCGTCCGGGCCTTTCACAAGGCGACGGCAGATCGTTCTAACGGCTCTCGTCGTCTTATTGTTCTTGGGCGTAGTGGGCCTGTGGCTATTCCTGCACAGTGCAACGGCTGTGGCAAATCGGCCGGCCCAGATAGCAATAATGCCGTTCGATCTCAGCTCTTCCGAACCGCAGACAATAGCGTTTGTAAATGATCTGCGGGACAGAATTTCGGCTGATCTATCGGCCGCGCAGATATTGATCGCGAGCAATCAGCAAGGGGAAGGCCTGTTATCTGGGATTTTGAACTCGAACAGGGCCATCGCATCCGAGTTTCTACTCACCGGCCGGATGGTATCCGATGGAAAGTTGCTGCGCATCCATGTTCAATTGATGGATGCCAAGGAAGGAGTGGCGGTCTGGTCCGGCATGTTCGAGAAAAGCATCAGTGAACGCACGGCCCTCATTCCCATTGTCTCGACGGCCGTGGCGGACGCAGCCCACTTCGCGGTCAATGGACGTACCGGTAAGGTCCGACTGAAGGCGGCAGAAACTGCCGCATGGATTGAAGCACGTGAAAGCATGACCACCGTAAGCCGGCCAAATCCCAATTTGCAAATGGCGGACTACAAGAAAGTCATCGCTGCGGTCCCGGAGTTCACATGGGCGCATTCCGGCCTGGCTGCCTCCGATGCCTTCAACTTGAGGTCCGAGCCCGACAACAAGGCGTTGCGCGAGGAAATTCGCGTGGAAGCTAATCGCGCCCTTGAACTGGAACCAGTCAACGGAGAAGCCTATCTGGCGCTTGAGGTCGGCCTTCCGCGCTTCAACTGGCAGGAGCGGGAAAGTCTGTTAGTCAAAGGTATCAAGATCGACCCAAGTTTCGGGCCAAATTCGGTTATGGAGGGGCATCTCCGCTCGGCAGTCGGACGCCACAAGGACGCTTTGTTCTGGCTCAAGCGTGCATACAACATCGATCCCCTGCACAATAACAATAACTTCGCATATGCGGTGATGTTGTTATCGGAAGGACATCCAACGGAGAGCCAAAAATTGTTGGCGGAGATGGACGCCAATTGGCCACAACACATTGGGACAAAGAACGCCCATTTTTGGACCAGCGTGATTTCCGGCAAGACCGATGAGACACTGGCAATCTTGGCGGATTCCTCCAGATGGCCAGTCGGCATGAACCAGAAATCGGCCGGCGTTTGGCGTATGGCGCTGCGGGCGCACGACTCCAAAGAGAGCGGGCCTCGCGCGCAGGCTATCGAAGCCATCACGTCCACGTCCTCCGAAGGATCGCTCACCCGCGGCGACGCGCTCCTTCTCATGTCGATATTGAACGACGTCGATGGTGCTTTTGCCCAAGCGGAGACCTACTTGCCGATCGATCCTCAATTTGGGCCTTTGCTGTTTCTCGGACCAACAAGGCCGATGCGCCAGGATCCCCGCTTCATGTCTCTCGCGGTGAAACTTGGATTCGCCGCCTATTGGCGGTCAACCGACCAATGGCCGGATTTTTGCAAAGCGCCCGATCTGCCGTACGATTGCAAAGCATTAGTGGCCAAGCTTGCTCTCAAGAACCCACCCCTTAGTCCAATGCCCGAAGTTCAAGCCACGATTCCCTATTAATTGCCCGGATGGCGGCACATTGGGCGTCTCCTGGTGGCCGAAAGACCCGGCCGCCGCGAAACTGGGCAGTGATCGAAATCAAACTGCCGCTGTCCACAACTGCTGATAATGTGGCGCGGAATGCGAATTCTGCGTTGCAGCGGGGATTTTTGTTGGCGCCTTAGAAGATGATGGAAGCCAATGTCTGCTTCTGACCCAAAGCGAACTTGGGCGTTTGGCCCGTGACGGCGTGTATAAAAAAGAGTAGCCACGAAGGCCCACTCCTATAAGGGTGACGGTGGACACCGGCAATGGCAAACAAAAACGGCGCCGAAGGCGCCGCTTCCGTCATAACACTGATTTTCTACCTACGCCTTAGCCGAGTCGCGGCGGCGGCGGATGGCTGCCATGCCAGCGAGGCCCACGCTGAAGAGCGACATGGTTAGGGGCTCCGGCACGTCATTGGCGGAAATGAAACGGGCCGTCCACCCGGTAGCTGCTTGTTGTGTGGGGTCCAAATAAATCGTCATGTCGAAAATCGTGCCAGCGCCGCCGGCGAGCTCAGTCACGGAAAACCAATTACTGGTATCCAAGGCCGGGGGCAGAATAAACGGCTGATCGTTGATTTTCGACAGGAAGAACAAATAGCAACCACCGTTGCCACCGTTGAATTCCTCTTCACAATCGATGCCAAAGATGTCGCTCAATGTGCCATCGGGCTCGTACACTAGGGTGGGTCGACCCTCCAGTGGCAAGTTCACGCCAATATTGACGTTAATGTTCGGGTTGACGCTGTGATCGGCCAGGCCAAATTCACACGCGTTCGCCACTGTGACGCCGGCACCGAATATGTTGCCTATGAAGGTCCCATTCGATCCGCAATTGCTTTCTTGCGCTTCAGTCACACCGATACCAACAACCTGCCCTATTCCGTTGGACGGAATGACTTGCAGCCTATCGCTGAGGAGGGCGCCGTCAAAAACGCGGGTAAGATCGGTGGTGGTTGCCAGCCCTGTGACTGATGGCGCCCCGATAACAGTGGCGTTCGCCGCGCTGCTGCCAAATGCAGACAAGGCAGCGACTACCGCTAAGGCGGATGCAATGTTCTTCATGGTAACTCCCGGTCTAATCCCCGAGAGCGCACGGTTGATCCGACAATCAGAGGGTTCATCAGGTGCCAGCAACATATGTGCCATAATGTGACAGCATGTTATTTCAAAGACTTAGTAATTCACAAAAAAACCGCGGTAAATGGAACTTACAGTTTTTGTTGGCTTGCAATAGGTTGCAGTTCCCAATCCTACTTCCCAGGATTCTCGCTGCGCTTTTCATAGTCACAAAATACTGCGACTGTGCCCTCTACTGCATCGCGCTCTGCGCCGATGGTATGTCAGCTCCCCGATGCTAGCACCTCCGTGGCCACGTCTGACCCAAAGCGGACATTCCCAAAGCTGTCTTTCTCGTGAAGTGACGCTAAAACACCTATCGAACGCGCGTGGTCGTATGCCTATCACTGTTCGGCTCACCCGGCTTCCAATGGGCAACGAACGTGTCACCCTCGAATTTGATTGGCGGGTCAATGCGTCTCAAGAAGTTCTTTGGCCGCCTTGAAATCGGGAGTATCCGATCCGTCGATGAAACTATCGCAGATAGGCTGAAGGAGATCGCGCACCTCGTCGCACCTGCCCTGGGTGTACCAGGAGCGGGCGATTTCGTTAGCGGCGCGCAATTCGAATAACTTGGCCCCTTGAGCTCGGGCAAGGTGGAGTGACTGTGCCAAGCTTGCTTGGGCGTCGCTGTCGTGACCGATCGCTTGCAGCAGTTTTGCGTGAATCTGGAGCATTCGCGGGCGGCAAAACGCGTTGTCCATCTCCGCGAGAATTTGAAGGCCTCTCTCCGCCATTCGCAGTCCTTCGGCATGGCGGCCGGCAAAAAAATAAGCTTCAGCGACAGGCAAATAGAGGCGTGCCAGAAAACCCTTGTTTGCCGACCGCTCCAACCATTCGATGCCTTCATGGGCAAGCGCCAAACCCTCCGCGATATTCCCAGATACCGCTAAGGCCCAGCCTCGGAATACAAGGCCTGTCGCTCGCTGTTGGGGAAGGTCCCGGCTCAATTCCAGAATTTCGGAAGTATTTCGCAAGACTGCACCGACATCGCGGCTGCCGATTTGTCCTTCCGTAACGAACCAAAGAGCGTGCACGAGTGTAGGCTCATGCTTGAGCCTGCGAGCGAGCGCCAACGCTCTGCTCCCTGCCTCGCCTGCCCGCGTCGTCTGTCCAATCGCCCAATAGAGTTGCGAAGCAATGGCCAACCCGCAGACGGCCGGATCGTGTCCGAGGTAGGTGTACCTATGATCACAATGACGTTCTTCGTCGTAGATCGCTAATCCATTATCGATGTGCGCGGCGGCACTTTCCAATGAGCCGCGCACCCAGTCCACCGGCCAAGCGGCGTGATGGGCCTGGAGAAGCACTCCCGGGCTATTAAGTTCGCGCGCGATACGAAAAAGATCGGAGGAAATCTCTTCCGCGGCATCGAGGTGTCCGCTTGCGAAGTGAAACAGCCAAAGATTTGCGATCGATGGCGCCAGTTCTTCCAGTGCCTTGAGTCCTCGTCCAACCTGAGTGGCTTTTTCCGCCGTTAGCCTGACTTCGTCGGCAGCCATTCCATAAACCGCCATCAATGCAGGCGTAAGTTGCGACAGCACCGCAAGTTCCATATGCCCGCGTTTCTCTGTCTCCGGCTGCGTCTCAAGGAGCTTCAACGCTCGACGGAAATGATTTATCGCTTCGCGATTGGAAGCCCGCTGAACAGCACGCTCCCCGGCCTTCTTCCAGTACACAATAGCTTCCGCTCTGCGCTCGGCGCATTGCAGATGCCCAGCGACGATTTCCGGCGGTGCGTGCAAATCGCTCGCTTCGATGAGAACATCAGCGATCCGTGCGTGCAGATGCTGTCGGGGCGCGCGCAACAGTGTAGAGTAGACGGCATCCTGCAGCAGGGCGTGCTTGAACAGGTACGTTGCATGGGGGGGCTTGCCGCGTTCGAAAATGACCCCCGCCTGGGTGAGGCGGCCAAGCGCATCGTTCAACTGGGCGGGCGCTTGTTGTGACGCCGCCGCCAATAATTCGTATGAAAAGTCACGGCCGATTGCGGCGCCGATGCGAGCTGCATCCTTGGCGGCAGGACCCAAATGATCGAGACGCGCCATTAGGCTGGCATACAGGGTCGCAGGTACGGATGGCACGGGTCCTAAGAATATTGGTTCAATCGTTTTTGCTTGGAACGCATCCGTGCGAGCGCTTTCGAGAGCAGCTTTCGTCACTTCTTCCAGAAAAAGAGGCACGCCGTCGCAGCGCTCCACGATTTCTGCAACAATTTTGTCATGCAGCGGAGCCGAGTTGCCCGCGATCTGATGAACCACTGTCGCCGCCTCGCGTCGGGCAAGCCGCGCCAGGACAAGAGTGGTCGCATGCGACTGGCCCTCCCAGGGCGAGCGAAACTCCGGACGAAATGTTGCGACCAGTAAGACCGGCAATTGGTCTGACCGCCCGATGATCAGGTCGAGCAGCTCTCGTGAGGTGGGATCAATCCAATGGATATCCTCAAAAATCAGCAGGACTGGCTGTCGCGCAGCGATAGCCGCAAGTTGTCGAACTAAGGCGTCAAGTGTCTTCTCTTTTTTACGCTGCGGTGACCAATTGAGAGGCACCTTGGAGTCGCCAGCCGAAAGTGAAAGCAAATCGGCAAAAATGATCGCGTCCTCCTCGACGTCCGAATGCGAAGCAATCAGCCTTTCAAGTTTCCCGTACTTTGTCTCAAGTGTGTCACCGCGTTGGAAACAAGCTGCCTGTTCCAGTTGGCCAACAACGGGATGCAGCGCACTGTCTTGATGATTTGGCGAACAGAAATATCGAATTGTGGCATGGGCTTCGGATCGGAGTTCGTCCACGAGCGCAGCTGCGAGCCGCGACTTGCCCACACCGGGCTCCGCCGATATCAACACGAGATGACCCTGGCCAGCTTTCGCTTCCTGCCAACGCCGCCTTAAAAGCTCGACCTCCTCGTCGCGGCCGACAAGAGGTGTTTCGCTGGAGCGCAGCGCCTCGAACCGGCTTTTGTTTTCGCTTTCTTCGATAATTTGCCAGACGCGTTGGCTGTCTACGAACCCTTTGATTTCCCGTGGGCCGAGATCCGACAGGTCGAACAACGACCCAATCTGATGCCGGGTGCTCTCTGAAATGACGATTGTATTCGGCTTGGCCAGGGCCTGAAGGTGCGCAGCAAGGTTAGGTGTCTGCCCGACCACCGCTTGCCCTCGAGAAGCGCCGCCGCCAACCACGTCGCCGACCACAACCAGGCCTGTGGCAATGCCGACGCGTACCTGCAGTGGTTCGGCCGGGTCCAGCGCTGCGGCGGCTTCTATCAACGCTAGAGATGCGCGCACGGCGCGTTCGGCATCATCCTCATGTGCCTGTGGATATCCGAAATAGGCCAGCACGCCGTGGCCTAAGTATTTTGCCACGTTACCTCCGGACTTTCCGATGAGTTCGGCTGCGCGCTGCTGAAACGCTCTAACGACCGTGTGAAGATCCTCTGGATCCAGCCGGACGGAAAGAGCGACGAAACCAACCAGATCACAGGATAAAACAGTGAGTTGGCGCCGCTCGCCACCGGGGCTCACCGGGCCCGCGGAGTGGGGCTGCGGCACGTCGATCGCCCTTTCTTCCCGGGTCCCAGTCCTCACCAAATTGGCGGAGCCTTTGGCCAGTTCTGTAAGCCTGAGCTCGGTATCGTCAAATGCATGCACCGCGCCTACAAATCGGAGGCCCTTGCGCGCGATGGTACGGATCAATATTTGGCGCTCGCCGCTGTCGCCAACAGCCTTTCGGGCAGCGTTGACGCGGCTGGTCAGAGTTGATTCTGACACGATCCGTCCTCCCCAGATCGCTGCAATCAGATCGTCTTTGCCGACAACCCGTTCGCGGTTCTGTACCAGATAGAGGAGCAGGTCGAAAACCTGCGGCTGAACGGGGACGAGCTCCGAACCACGTTGTAGCTCGCGGCGGTCAGAGTCAAGAACCAGATCAGCAAAGAGAAATCTCATACCGTCACCACGAAATGGCGGCTTCCAGCGGCTCTCAAGGGAATATCAAGGATAAATCAAGGTAGGAGCAAAGTCATTAGCTCCCGTTGGTGCCATTTATCGCCTGTAAGCGCGTATGGAGAGGCCCTCGAAGGGCTTCGCCTGGGACCAAAACCTTCAGAACCGTACCGGAAAAGGATAAGTGATGAGCTACTCCGACCGTACCGCTATAACTATGGCAATCTGCTTCGGCTGCGTTGTCACCATATTTTCACTGGGCGGGTGCACCGGCGGCGGCGGTTCAGGTGCCGCAATCCCTGTAGCTACGACCTCTACCTCCACGACAACAAGCCTCCGGCCCGACACCCTCGTTTCCGCGCCTCAGGGCGCCAGCTTGCATGGCAACGCTCTACCATCCGCGACAGGTACCACACCGAATTTTACAACGAGCCTTCCCGCCAACGGGACGATCCTCCCATTAGATGATGCGGTTTTGAAAATTGCCTATGGCAACAGCCAGACATCGGTTACGGGCTATACAGACAGTCTAATAGGGGGAACAACATTAACGCTTCAAGGTACCACGACCCTCAATGGCTCGACGAAAAACGTTTTTGAGCTAAAGGTGTCCGCGCTTTCACTGGATGCGCCAAATATTGCAAGTGGCAGTTACACCACCCTTTCCGACGGCCGCGAACTTAGGCTCAACACGTCGGCTCTGAATTACTCATTCCTGGGAGCTTGGCAACTTACGGCGAAGAAAACCGGATCCACCCAAGCTGATACGGTCTATTGGGGAATAGGATTTACAGGCTACCAGACCCCCATTTCGGGAATCCCGATTTCGGGATCGGCGACCTATGCAGCGGGTGCGGCGGGAAATGTCGACGAAGGATTGTCACCCGGCGGAGGCGTTGCGGGGCTTGCGATGATTGGCGGTAGCACAGCGATTCCAGGATTCTATGACCTCACAGGTCAAGCCAGCGTCGACGTGAACTTTGGGACTGGCAAGGTGAATGGATCGATGTCCAACATGACAGCGTATAATTCGGGTACCGCTTTGGATCCCGTGCCGTGGAACAATGTCGCTCTATCGGGCAATCTGTCGGGTGCCACGATGCAAGGCACGACTTCGGTGACCTCTGCGCCATCTAATCCGGCGTCATTTGGGAGCGGCGCGACAGGCACGTTCGCGGGGACCTTGTTCGGACCCAATGCGAAAGAGCTTGGGCTCAGCTGGACTCTTTATGATCCCAGCGGCAGCGGGAAATCCGCCATAGGAGCCATAGGCGCAACCACACCATAGGATCCGGTTGTATGCTGGCCCGGGCCGCCCTTATCGTTGTGGTGGCGGGTCTTTTAACCGCCCGCGCCGCGAGCCCCCAGGAGAGGGCGCCGCCCACCGTTACGATCTCAGCCATTCAAGCGGCACAACTTCTAATCGCCAACAATCGTCTGGGTGATGCCAAACGGCTGTTGGAGCAGATGGGGGCTGCCAAGCCGGACGACAAAGAGACACTCTTTCTTCTCGCCACCATCGCGGTGGAGCAGAAGGATTATGATGGCGCGATTTCGCTGTACCGCCGTATTCTGGTGCGTGAGCCCGATGCCGAGCGGGTCCGTCTGGATCTGGCGCGCGCCTTCTTCCTCCAGGGCGATTATGACAATGCTGATCGCCAATTCCGCTTTGCCCGAGCCGGCGACATAGAGGACGCTGTCAAGGCCCATGTCGATGACTTCTTGGCGGCGATAAACCGCCTGCGGCAATGGTCGCTGAACTTCTCTTTTGCTCTCGCCCCTGACACCAACCAGAACGCCGCCACCTCTTCCGCCCAGGTCAACATCTTCGGCCTGCCCTTTGCCCTTGATAAATCCGCCCGCAGGCAAAGCGGTATCGGCTTGGCCGGCGATATCGGGGGGGAATGGTCGCCGCTACTGGATGACAATATCAAAGGGCGCGTAGGCGCCGCTCTCTATCGCGTGGAGTATGGCGGGGGTGAGTTTGACGACATGACCATCTCCGCCTATGGCGGGCTTCAGTTCCTGTTCTCCAACTGGGATGTCAGTGTGTTGGCGACGGGCTTCAAACGCTGGTTCGGCAACCAGGACTATGTCAGCGGCGTTGGCGGCAAGCTGGCCGCCGATTACGGGATCACCTCGGATTTGGTGGTGGGCGCATCACTGGGCGGCCAGTCAGTAGCCAACGCCTTCATCCCGGAACAGAGCGGGCCGCTATGGTCGGCACAGTTGCAGGCCACGTATGTACTGTCGCCCTCCAGCCTGTTTCAGCTTCAACTGGGTTTCAACCGCCAACAGGCCCAGACCGCGCCTTACTCCTATTCCGGGGTCTGGTTCGGCGGCGGCTACAGCCAGGACCTGCCCTACGGCTTTTCCACAGGCTTCCAGCCCAGCTACTTCATCACCCGCTATGACGCCATGTTGCCCGCCTTCGGCAAGCCCCGCAGGGACGATGCTCTGACGCTGGCCTTCACCCTGCTCAACCGCCGCTTCGACTGTCACGGCTTCACGCCGCGGATTACCTATGCCTTCACCGAACAGCACAGCAATATTCCGCTCTACAATTTCACCCGCAACCAGTTCCAGATCGGGGTGACGTCGCTGTTCTAGGGAGCGGGCGCCGAAATTCTTCCGCCCAATGTCGCTATTGGCGCAAAGCGGCCTTCACTGACTGGCGGATCGTCCTCAGTCATTATACTATTCCATTAGGGCGTGGCCAAACGGCCACCGGGCTGCGTATCTCCTGACTGTGACGCCTCGTTCAGATCAGGGATGCGAACTATGCACGTGTACAGAATTATTGCAGGGTCGCTGGACGGGAAGGCAGTTATTCTAGTGCGAAGATGAGGCATTCCCACCCGACGTTCCGCTGCTGTTATCACGTGGCCCGGGAGTTGATTGCAAGGCGCAAGCGGTGCGTTCACTGGTCATGGACGTGGGATCTTCCGTAAAGATAAGTCCCCCGCTGCTCGCTCCGCTTTGAGCGCCTACTCGGGTACAGATGCTCGTGTTTCCGGCAGTGCCACGCGTATTGCTGCCAGCGTTCGCTGCGGAATTACCACCGGTGCCCTGCGAGTGAGCCGGTATTCCAGCGAGAGCAAGGAAAGTAAGAACGGCAAAGCCTTTCAGCGTCATTTCCGCGATCTGTTCTGACCACCACCTGGAACGGATGAGCGCTTTGTAGGGTTTCGGAGTTACGGAGTTTTTATAAAGCGCGATGTATGGTTTCGTTCGCAGCAAGCACCGCCAGAACGTAATATTTAGTTCCCGTACGAAATGCGCCAAATCCGACCCTTCTGAGAATCGCTTACATATAGCGCGCCATCGGGTCCGACGGCTGCTCCTACCGGGCGGTAGGCCGCGCTGTCGGAATTTTTAGCGTCGGGCGCTGAGCCCGCAAATCCCTCAGCAAATTCCTCGGCCGCTCCCGCAACTCCCTTCTTGTTGAAGTGCACGAACATGATGTCATAGCCGTTGCGCCCGGTGCTGACGTGCGGCCCCGAACCGCCATGGAATACGACAAAGGCGCCGCTGCGATATTTCGCCGGGAAATTCTTTCCATGATAGAACAGCAGATCGAGCGGCGCGCGATGGCCCGAAAACGCCAGGGCGGGTTCGGAATAATCGCCCCCAGTGGCGGGCGTTTTGCCGTCGCCGCCATATTCGGGGGCAAGTAGGCGAGTTTTCCGGGCTGAATCGTAATAGGTATAAGGCCAGCCGAGATTGGCACCCTTGACGATACGGTGCATCTCTTCGGCAATCGCGTCTTCGTCCGCCGCGCTCACAAGATCGGGCCAGGTGCTTGCCGTGCCGTTGCGGTCATGGATGACAGCATAAACAGCATTGGCGCTCGGCTCATAATCAAGCGCGTCGATATCGCGAATACCCGTGGCAAGTTTCTCCCCATTGGCTGGGAAATGTTGCGGCCCCTTGGCCGTGGCGAAACGCCAAATTCCCCCGCGCGTGGCGAGTGCTGGACAGGGCTTCAGGCCGACCGGTTTGGCGCCCTTCGGCGTATTTTCCTCTGCGCAAAGATTGGCGTTCGCGCCAACCCCAATAAACAGATTGCCTTTTCCGTCGAACGCGATGGGTCGGTTGCCGAAGCCGTCGGACGGCATCCCGTCAACAATCGTCTGCGGCATGCCCGCCGGTACCAGCGCATTGCCGCTGAATTCGAAACGGTAAACTGCGGTCGGCGAGGCGGTATAAAGCGCGTTGCCTTCAATGCGAATGCCGGTCCCGCCGTCTATATCGCTAAAATGCTCGATGTCCGCGGCGCGGTGATCCGGGCCAAGGCGTATCGCGATGAGCCCGACCGACGGATCATTCTTGCCATGGTTGGTGGAAATATAGATGTCTCCATTGCTACGGATCGCGATATGGCGGGCATGACCGACACCTTCGGCTACGACCGTGGCATGAAATCCAGGCGGCAAAATAAGACCATCGGGCTCGGCCGCGAAAATAGGCGTGATACTCAACGCCACAAGAACGGCGGCGGAGCAGATTCTTATCATTAGTTCCTCCTTGGTTTCGGGAGCTTTGTTATTTCCGAGAGAGCGTAATATAAGCCCCTGGCCAAGGATACAGGCCTTACCGGCATTGCCTTAAGAGATCGTCAGGTGTCTGCTTTTTGAGCAATGCATGGTCGCGGAAGCCGTGTTTCTTCAATCTTTCCCGCGAAATCGCGCGTGAAGGCCTCGGCTAAGCTCTTGAACTGACAGCGGCGATCGACCTGATCCGTCCCCGACAGGTGCCATGGAGGACCGTCGCCCTTTCAAAGCCTTGGGTTCGATCGTTACGGTGACCGGTCCCCGTACTGAGACGCATCGTCTTATTGGCCTCCAAGGCTGGCGCTGCCTTCTTCGGAAACCTTTCTGCCCTTCATTGCTGTATCAGTTGCGTTCCCGGTGCCTTACATTAAGAGCCTAGTGGGCGTTCCCTATATTCTCTATAATTGTCCATCCAAAAAAACCGTTGAGCCACAAAAGCCGGCTTAGAAAAATCGGGGGATATCGTCGTGCGCTTTTCCAGCAGAACCGTCACTGTGACTGCATTGATCCTAGCTTCGGTGATGGGTCCGGCGTTGCCTCAGTCTAATATTCCGGTAGCAGCGCCGTGGGCGCCCGGCAGCCAGGCCAGCATCAACGACCTGGCCCTGGCGGTCGACCGCGAACAATCTTTGCGAAACGTCAAAGACCTCTTGGCGCTCTACAGCCAATATGCCGATGCGGGTCTGTGGGATGAAGTGGCGAACCTCTTTGCCGATGATGCGGTGATCCAGACCGACGATGCCGTGCTGGCCAAAGGCAAAGCCGCCCTCACGGCCTATTTCCGCAAAATTGGCGGCGGCAAGAACGGGATGCCGGTCAATAGCCTTTATGTGGACTATCTCGTACAGCCCGCTGTGGTGCTCTCCTATGACGGGCGCTATGCCACCAGCCGGCTTACCGAAATCGCCATGAGCGCCATCGGCGGCAAGGCCGAACTGCATGGCGGTCTGCAGATTGACGAGTTCGTGCAGGTGGATGGCAAATGGAAATTCGCCCGCATGCACATCTATCCGCAATGGTCGGGCCCGTGGGAGGCCGGTGCCGTCGGCGTCAGCGCCACGTTCCCATTGGTTCCCTATCCCTTTTCGCCGGGCTATTCGGGCCATCCGGTGCCGGATGCGCCTTTCCATGAAGCGCGCCCAGCGAACTCCAGGCTGGAAGACATTGAACGCCAAGTGGAGGCGCTCAATGACGAGGACAAGGTTCGCGCCCTGCAGAACAAGTATGGCTATTACATCGACCGCAAGATGTGGTCGGACGTCACCGATCTTTTTGCCGATGATGGCGTCTTGGAGATTGCAGGCCAGGGCATCTGGGTCGGCCCCAAAGGCGTGCGCAAAGAGTTGGAACGCGACGGACCGAAAGGTCTGCAGCGCGGCCAAGCCAATGAGCATATCCAGATGCCGCAGGTCGTCACCGTCAACGGCAATGAAGCCCGTGCCCGCGGTCTGGAGTTGGGCATGCTGACGCCACAGCTGGGTAGCGCTTATTGGTCCTTCTCCGTCTATGACAATCGGTACGTAAGAGGCGCTGACGGCAAATGGCGTATCCGCGAGATGCGCATCTTCCCGCGCATCAAAGCGGATTATCCCAAGGGTTGGCACAAGAGCAATATCGTGGATACGGCCCCCACCGGCGCCAACGCGCCTGACAAGCCTTCCACTACCGCCAGTCCACAAACCGCTGCGGCGATACCGGCGTTCCTGGGCCCCAATCCAGCTACAGGCAAGGATATCGCTGTGCCCGCGGGCTTCACGATTGTTGGCGCTGACCGCCTGTTACCGGTACCAGCCCCTCTTGATGTCACGCCCAAGGGCACGGTGATCGAGCGTCAGGCCGCTGCCAAGCTGAAACTGGAAGTCTCGAAGGGCTATGATGCCGTAGACAATATCAACAACATGTTCGGCTATTATCTGGACGACCAAACGTGGGACGACATGGTCGCCAATTTGGCCGTTGATGGCACCCGTTCTCAGGGGCCGGGCTTTTATATCGGCCCTGAGCATGTCTATAAGGCGATGGTGGAAGCCCATTGGGACGGTCCGCCTTCGCCCACCAATCCGCGCGACAATGTCATAATCCATACCAGGTCGCAGCCGGTGATCGATGTGGCGCCAGATGGCAAGAGTGCCAAGATTAGAGTACGTCTTTTTTTGCACAGCGCTTCCAAGACACCTACTTCCTTCAGCTCGGGTTTATATCCCAACGATACTGCCGTGCTGGAAGGCGGCATCTGGAAGATGCGGGTGTCGGGCGAAATTGACGAAACTTACTTTGCCTCCAATGGCTGGAAAAACGGCTGGGGTAATCCCCCTCCTGGCCGAGTGACCGGGCCGGGTTCAGCGCCGGCGCCACGAACCATTGACAGCCGCAATCCCCCGGGCGCGGGCATCACCAACACAATCACCTTTCCACCGGATCTGCCCTGGGCCCTCCATGACGATTTCCGGCGCAAAGATTTCGTCACTACGAACTGGCCAAACATCAAGCCGTACTGGTTCGCCTATCGCAATCCTGTCAGCGGACGGATCCCGCCGTTTTACTGCCCCGATGTGCTGACGTGTTTTGGGTATAGATAGAAACGTTGGTCATGCGAAGCTCGCATTCGCGAGAAAGGCATTAAGCCGGAGTGCCGGACTGAAGCGGCAATGGACCAATGTCATTTTTTTCGGTCCTCAACGCGGACATTGTGCTCTGTCCGTCGCTTTTGTCCAATGGGTCAAGGCGCCATCAAACTCCCCTTTGATAACAGCACTTCCAATTTTACATTCCCCATCGTCGTCCGTAGACAATGTTCTGTGTGCCAACCGCACCTGAGATTCACATTTCCCATCGAGGTTGATGGACAATCGTACCGGGCGCACACCGGCCATAGTGTCGGTTAACCTGGGATGGAACGTCGCAGGCAGAAGCACTGGCTCGACTTCACTTGCAGACGGAGCGTTGCATGCCGCGGTGGGAACAATATTCGCTTACGCGCGTGTTTCGACCGAGGGGCAAGATCTCGATCCTCAGATTGATAAATTGCGTGTGGACGGGTTCGATAAATTGGTGATCGAAAAGGCGTCGGGCGCGGACCGATATCGCCCTGAGCTGGCTAAGCTCGTGAGACAAATGAACACTGGAGATATTCTCAAGGTTGTGCGGATTGATCGCCTCGCGCGCTCTGTTTCACATTTGCTAGACGTTGTCGAAACGTTGGCGAGGAAAAATGCTCATTTTCGATCCTTGCGAGATCCCATCGACACCACAACCGCACAAGGCATGTTTTCTCTCCAGGTGCTAGGAGCGGTGGCCCAACTCGAGCGGGCGCTCATTGCCGATCGATGTAAGGCGGGCATTATATCCGCACAGGCGCGTGGAAGGGTATTTGGGAACCCCGGCGTTAAGGTGGGCGATCCAATCGCGATCGCTAAGGTCAAGGGAAAAAACGTATGCAACACGGCTGATCAACAGTATGGAAACGTTCATGCCGGTAGTTCGACAGTTCAGGCCGCAATTTTCTTGGCCCGAGGTCGCCGAGGCGGTATCGCGTGCAAGAGGACTTGGACGGTTGAACGGCTAAAACGCAGCGTTCGACGGCTGGTCGCGGAGGGTCACGCCGATGGGAAGCTGCTTGATAAGGCGTTCCGGCTGCGGTGTCCGCGTACCGCGAGCCTTGCCGTGCTTGTGCAGGGCATCGCGTCAGCCAGCCCTGGCATATCCCTTCGACGTATATGCAGACACCTCGAAGTAATGAAAATTCCGACGCTCGCTGGAAAATCGGTCTGGAATCCCGCCTCCGTCGTGAATCTGATTAAGTGTGCGCCACCACTCTAGACTAGCCATTGGCGCGCCCCAGAAGTCATAGGTGACTGGGGTCACTGCGCTAGTAGGGGGCGGGGGAATCGGAGCAAGAGGCATGCGGCAACGGGCTAAGGGGCGGAAAACGTAGACTCACTGCCCTATAGACAGCAACAAAATGTTCTGCTTTCGTTCACATCCGTTTTCGCAATCCGTTGGATAGGCTGACCCCGCCTCTCCGAAAGCTTTGTTATGTCTGAAGGCGATGACAATAAGAGGTTGGGAGCGCGCCGCCGTAGATTTGGTGATCATCTTCAGCCGGCGCTCAACAGATACACATCACTGATTGGCGAGGTCTTTCTCGCATCCAACAGTCTCCATTCGGAACTGCTGGTAGTCTTCAACCCGCCGTCTAAGGCGGAGATGCCGCGCAAATAATTTTGGCTTGCGGTGGGCTCGCTCCTAAGGGCGGCTTATTGAGTCTGATAATTGGTTTGTATTATTTCAGTTCTACCAAAAGGGGATGCGCTTGTCGGATAGAGGTACGAGAGTAAGGGCCTGCGAGGCTTTGGTCGGGAAATCATTCGCCGGCGAGTTAAAAAAGGGTCAGTGGAGGATCGTGGAGCAAATTGCTCGCGCGCCCGGGGGGTCTGGGGGCACCTTCTCAGTCGGCTATCTGGCAGTCCACGATGACGGGACCGAGGCGTTCGCGAAAGCAACAGATATCGGGCTTCTTACCAGAGGTAGGGCACTCAGCGCTCTCGACGCAATGCATCAGGCAGCGTCGGAGCAACGCTTTGAACGCGCAATATTGGAAGTCTGCCGAGGCAACAATCTAGACAGAGTGGTGCACGCGCTCGACCATGCTGAGTTCGAAGTCGTGCACGAAGGTGTTCGCGATGTTGTGTTCTTGATCCTATTTGAGCGAGCACAAGGCGACGTACGAAAGCAGATGTCCAGAGACCAGAGGTCGGGGTTACGGACGGCAGCATTGTGCCGGTAATTACTGACTCTTCGGTGTTGTAGGTGCCCGAAAATCGCAGGCTGGGATCCAAAATTCCCTGTATTTTTCCCTGTTATTGAAAGCACGCGGAAATTCGCACCAGCCGGTTCTGAGACTGGGCTCGAAAATTGAATCAGCGGGCGGGCAAAACGTGTGGTTTCCAGTCTCCGCCGCTACAGACAAAAGCTAAATCGCTAATGTCTAAGACTGTTTTGGAGGTTCGCGGAAATTGCCCCCAGCCTGCGGACTGGGTGGCTGTGGACGCAGTGGAGCGCGAACCTTGCTCAGGGCCAAATTCGCGGTAACAGGGCGAAATACAGGGCAAAACTTGGAAAAATAGCTTTAGGGACGCTCCATTTCCCGAAAAGTGCAGTATCGGCGGGCTTTTCTGCTCGTTTTCGGCTGCCCGATTAACAGGGGCTGGAATTGGCAATAACAGGCGCGCGGGCGAGAATAACAGGGCTTGAACAGGTGATTCCACTGGGTCACCTATGGATTTCCGGAGTGCGCTGTGGCTGGCCTGAAAATCTCCTACCAGGACCCTTCCGGGCTTCGGCCACGGGCACGCAATCCCCGTGTACATTCGGCTAGTGGCGATGGCGCTGGCAGGCAAGTCCCGCCCGTCAAAGAAATGACCGCCAAGCAACCCCGTAAGCCGTGGAAAATCCCATTGGTGGTCGCGCTAAGCGCTGCACTGCTGTGTGCGGCATGCAAACCGCAGTCGGGGGCGCCTTTGGAGAACGAAGTTTATACTCTCTACCGAAATTCTCTCCTATTGCCGAACGAGAGATTGCATGTAGCGACCTTCGACTACTCTGGAGCGGGGCGCGCTGCTTACAATATGCAGAACTGCCAACAGGCTTCTGATCTGTTCCAGCAACAACCGGCTGTTAAGACGAGATTTTGGTGCGAGCAGGGGCACTACAAGCCATGAAAGCAAGCTGGGTCTTGGCCCTGGGAGCGGGCCTGCTATTGACAGGGAGACTGCCTACAAGCCCCTCGCAAAAAGCTAAGAGCCCCGCCAGCTTTCGCCAGTGGGGCTCCCATCTCACCAGATCACCGTCTGATCCGCTTTCCATATTACCATTCAAAGCTTAACCAACCGTCAGTAGGACTAGTTCGATTGTACGAAACGCCGCCCGGGCGGCGGGAACGCTCTTACTGGCGCTCACCTTGGACTGGCCAGCCTTGGTCATTGCTACCCGTGAGGCGCTTGCCGTCCGCGGACAGAACCATGTTGTCGGAACGCGGCTTGTCGCTCCAGTGCAGCGAAACCACATTACCAGTCCGGGTCCAGGTTCCATGCGATCCACCGGTCCAGTTCATTTTGCCATCCGCTGTAAAGGTTACAGCGCCATGTTCCTGCGGCCGCCCGCTTTGCGCGTATGCCCAGGTCCATGTGCCTACCACTGGGTCTCCCGCAGTCTCTTGATCGCAATGCAGGGCAATCAGGTTCGTCTTCGACGCTGCTATATCTCTGGCCCACTGGGCGCTCGCGGCACGATCAGTGCCGGCCTGATCGATCTGGTGTCCAAGATCGGTTATCATTTGATCGGCGCAACGAGCGTCGTCCGACGAGCAGCTAAGATTGTCCCGAGCCCCGATCATTTTCATATTCGCAATCTCGGTCGTGAGCTTTTTCCTTGCGGCATCGTACTCGCTCGATAATTGGTTCACATTTTCACCGAAAGATGGCCCATGCGTCTGCACTTCATTGAGGTGGGCCGCCGAATTGGCGACATCGGTCGTCAATTCCTTGAGGCGGCCCCGATACCCGCGTAATTGGCGCAAAAGCTCGCGGGCCCTTTGCACATGATCCCCACTCCAAATTTTATCATATTTGCCCTGCAGGCTCGCTATACGGGCGCGATTATTCGCGCATCGTGCCAGTCTGTCCTGCTCGCTTATCTGCGCAGAAGCCGTAACCGCAGACAGACCGGCGATGATAACGAATGTCCGTGCCACGCTCCTTGGCAGGAAGATACGCTTGGTGAAAGTCAATGGACCTCCAATGCGGTTTCACAATTGCACTGAATTAAACTCACATCGAGATTTTGTCCAGCATCTACACCAAGGACGAAATCTCGTCGTCCACAATCGAGCTCATTTTGTGATCGACGCCACGCCCGCGCATATCCTTTGGCTTTAAGCTGGGCAGCGAGGCTGCAATTACCTGCCTGGCTGCTTGATTAAGGAGCCCATTTACCGACATGGTCGAACGATCCCGTTGCCAATGAGCCCAGTGAAGTTATCTACCTGAAAGACATGGATAGCGGCGAAGTCTGGTCTCCCACGATTGAGCCCATTACGGATCTCAATGCCCTCTACACAACCAGGCACGGCCAAGGTTATTCCAAGTTTGAGTATGAGGGGCGAGGACTGGAAATTGAAGTGATACAGTTCGTTCCGCAGGATGACCCCCTCAAGATCGCACATCTGATAATCAGGAATTTATCTGGTCGTCCCCGGGCGCTTTCGATTTTCAGCTATGTGGAATGGGCGCTTGGTCCTTCCCGCGTAGCAGGTGCCCCTTACATTGTCACGGAGCTGGATTCAGAGAGCAACGCTCTTTTCGCACGTAATCCGCACAACCCTGATTTCGGCGGGCGGGTCGCATTCGCCGATATGGGAGAACGTCAGACGGGTTGGACGGCAGACCGCCGCGAGTTCTTGGGTCGCAACGGCGGATATGACGCTCCAGCGGCATTGCGGTCGGACGAACCGCTCTCCCAGCGGGTCGGCGCGGGCCTTGATCCGTGCGGCGTACTGCAAGCAGAAATTGTGCTGGAGAAAGGGGCAGAAATACAAATGGTGCTTCTCCTGGGCGAAGCACGAGATGAAGAAGCCGCGCGCACGCTTATCCGGAAGTATCGGGAATCCGACCCTGCGAAGGTGCTGGAAGACGTCATAGCGTTCTGGGACCATACCTTGCAAACCATTCAAGTCAGAACGCCAGACCGCTCCATGGATCTGCTGGTCAACAGGTGGCTGTTGTACCAGACCCTTTCCTGTCGGGTGTGGGGCCGTGCTGGCTTTTATCAGGCATCAGGCGCTTACGGCTTCCGCGATCAGTTGCAGGACACAATGGCATTATGCGCTTCCCAACCTGATCTCGTGCGCGAGCATTTGCTGCGCGCTGCAGGCCGCCAATTTCCGGAAGGGGATGTCCAACATTGGTGGTTGGCGGAAAGCGGTAAAGGCATAAGGACACGAATTTCCGACGACAAAGCGTGGCTCGGCTACGTTGTATCCCACTATGTTAACGCAACAGGTGATGCCAACGTCCTCGACGAGTTAATTCCTTTCCTGAATGGACGAACTTTGGGGGAGCACGAACATGATGCATTTTTCCTTCCGGACCTCTCCGGCGAATCGGTGAGTCTTTATGAACACTGCGCCCGTGCTCTGGATGCCAGTCTTTCAGTGGGAACTCATGGCCTGCCATTGATGGGAACGGGCGACTGGAACGACGGCATGAACCGTGTCGGCGAACAGGGCAAGGGCGAAAGCGTTTGGCTTGGCTGGTTTTTGCATGAGACCCTAGCGCGATTTATCGATTATGCCGAGAAGCGGGGTGACGCCTCCCGGGCGGCGACCTGGCTCCTACACATGACTGCTTTGCGGCAGGCGCTCGAGGACACCGGCTGGGATGGTGCGTGGTACTTGCGCGCCTTTTTTGACGACGGTTTTTCGCTCGGTTCTGCTTCCAACCGGGAATGCCGGATTGATTCCATCGCCCAATCTTGGGCGGTTATTTCGAAAGTCGCGTCTCCTGAACGCGCTCGTCGCGCCATGGAGGCTGTTGACAAATATCTGGTGCGGACAGAGGACGGCATCATGAACTTATTTACTCCGCCTTTCGTGGCCAGTTCGCATGACCCAGGATACATTAAGGGCTACCCCGCCGGGATTCGGGAAAATGGAGGGCAATATACCCACGGTGTTTTATGGGGAATCGTCGCCTTTGCTATGCTCGGTAATGGCGATCGAGCTGGCGAACTATTCTCGATGCTCAATCCAATCAACCATGCGCGCTCGCGGACGGAGGCATTACGATACCGCGTCGAGCCATATGTTGCATGTGGCGACGTATATTCTATGCCACCCAATATCGGCCGTGGAGGGTGGACTTGGTACACCGGCTCAGCGGCCTGGATGTATCGCACGTCGATAGAATATATGCTCGGCATTCGTCTGCATGGCGACAAACTAACTATCGATCCCGTCATACCCAGTTCCTGGCCAAGATTCGAAGTAACGTTGCGGCGCGATGATTCGACCTACGAGATTGCCGTCGAAAATCCAACGCGCCGGTGCAAGGGAGTCGCTTCGATTGTCCTGGACGACATTCCGATAACCTCGGGCAGACCCGAAATTTCGCTCGTCAGGGATGGGAAAGTGCACTATGTCCGGGTCATGTTGGGTCCGATTGCCAACACAAGAGAAAGTACTCATTGAACATTGCTGCCGTACCTGACGAGGTGGTCGCGCCGCCGACTTGTTTTTCGGCCGTGGCTCGCGGCATTTCGTTGGATCGATCGATACATGCCCAGCCTTGGACCTACCAAATTTCAAAGACGCAAAGCTACATGATCCCTCACGAAAAATCGTCTCATGTAATTTAACTTGCTGGTGCAGTTGCGAGTCTGAGGGATGCTGGACGAATGAAGATTGACCCGCTTTCAAAAACGCAACGTCCTAAACCACCTATCGTGGCGGCCGCGAACTGACTCGTAGCGGCTCCGCCGCCTGCCGCGCCAATGACGGACAGTGGCCACTTCGACTAATCATTGCAAGACCATGTGAAAATGGAGCCCCGGTTGAAAGACCGGGTTCTTTTTGGCACAAGCGCTTAGAGCGCGGGATGCGCGTTGCCGTGGATAGCGCGGGCTTCCAACGCGGCGCGCATAGGAACAGCCCGATATAATCCTGGTCCTTAGTCTCAGCGGGTGACATAGGCCATTTCAGGGCAGACCCGGAGCTGCTTCGCCTTGCTGTCGAGTGTTTCAATGTGGAGGGAACGTTCATGGGAGGTTCGGTTTCTTCAGCGCCGTGGTGAAGATGCGTATTGAGAACGGCACTGTCTGGCTTTGTTCGCCTCTTAATAAACTGTTGAAAGTCAAGGGAGAATGGAACGCTCGGCGGGTTTATGACTTATCATCACTATGTGCGCCGCCGGAATACCGCAAAGCTTGTTGGTGGTAGAGGATGAATTCTTTATCCGCATGTCCGCTATCGCCAGTCTAGAAGATGCGGGCTTCAAGGTTCTGGAAGCGGCGAACAGCGCCGACGCGCTGGAAATTATGGCCCATCATGGCGAAATTCGTGTCCTTTTGACCGATGTGAGCATGCCCGGACGAATGGATGGATTGGCGCTGGTGGCGCAGACATTGCGCGATTATCCCGCCATCCGCTCCATCCTCGTGTCTGCCAATATCAGCGCCGCCCAGGCCAGTCATGCCGGGGCGTTCGGCTTTGTCACCAAGCCCTATCTGGCCCAAACCATTGTCCAGGCGGTGCGCGACACCATGCTGCGTCATTGAATGTTGAATTCGCTCACCTATTTGCCCGTCTTTGCTATCGCCGGGAATAGGGCCTAGCGTTATGGGAGAACATGAAAGTCCCCTCCATTACGGCGCTCTTCGACCGGATCGACGATGTTCGCTCGCTCGCACAGATCGTCGTCGAGACGGTGCGGGAGCCGCTGCTTGTGCTGGACAGCGACCTCAAGATCATGGTCGCCAGCTCGTCGTTTGAGAGATCCTTCCAGGTCATTCCTCCGGCGGGCCAGCGCCTGTTCGCGCTGGATGACGGCGCCTGGGATATTCCCGCCCTGCACACGCTGCTGGAACGTTCGCTGGTCGATCAGACCGTGGTCGAAGGCTTTCTGGTGGAACAGGAATTTCCCCGCATCGGGGCGCGCATCTTCTTGCTGCATGCGCGCAAGGTGCTGGGCACGACGGCCGGTCACGCCTTAATCCTGCTGGGCTTCGAGGACATCACGGACCGCCGGGCGATCGAGCAGGAAAAGGCCAAGCTGCAGATCCTGACCGACGATCTGCTCAAGCAGAAGGAGATGCTGCTGGAGGAGATGCAGCATCGCATCATTAACAGTCTGCAGATCATCGCGAGCATTCTAATGCTCAAGGCGCGGGCGGTGACCTCCGAGGAAACCCGCATGCACCTTCAGGACGCTCATCGCCGCGTCATGTCGGTGGCTGCCGTGCAGCAGCATCTGCACAGCACCGGCCGCACCGACGTAATCGCGATCCAGCCGTACCTGACCAAACTATGCGCCTCGCTGGGGGAATCCATGATCGGGGAAAGCCGTCCGGCCCAGCTCGAGATTTTCGCCGATAGCGGCAGCGTTGTGTCGGCCGATGCCGTCAGCATCGGATTGATTGTAACCGAACTGGTGATCAACGCCTTGAAATATGCCTTTCCCCACACGGCCAAGCATGCGGTCGTTACCGTGCGCTATGAGGTCAACGGCGCCGACTGGAAACTGTCGGTATCCGACAATGGCATCGGGCGTACGGAACGCAGCGGCCCCCCGGCCAAGGGTGGATTGGGCACCAGCCTGGTCAAGGCGCTGGCCCATCAACTGGATGCCAAGGTTGAGACCATTAGCGGTCCCAGCGGCATGCAAGTCTCTGTCACCCACGCGACATTCGTGTCGCGCACGGCGGCGTAAGGCGGGCCCTGAGCCCGCTGGCCTGGGACGCGAACATCAGATATCTAGCGCTTCGTAAGCTTGGCCGGCGGCGTCGCGGGACTACTGATCGCATTCCTGGCGTCGCCGCTGTCGCGGATGGCAGGGGCAATTTCTACGACGACTTTCCGTGACGCTACTGTTGACGAAAGTACAGCCCTGCAGGCCCGGTAATAACCAGGGACTCGGCTTTGCGAACTGTTGCGGGTTGGACAATCGTAGTCGATGGCAGGGCGATGGTGGTGTGGCAAGTTGGGTCGCCTGTGCCAGCTGGCGCGTTCTTGATTGAGATCCAGAGTGTGCGCCAAGCTTGGTTCTTCGTTGCTTTCGTCCTCCCGGTCGTGCGGCACGTCTTCCACCGCTTCGTCCAGCTCGTCGTCATGGTCTTCAGCGTCACCATCCACGATATCGAGAAACCCGATCATGCTCTATCGCGGCCTCAACCTTCTCCCTAGTCGCCTTGGGCAGTAGGCGAGGGTAGTGTCGTGTGCTAGATAGCTGGTGGCATTGGATTTATCCTCCAAGGTTGCCGGTTAGGGCCGGTGAGGAAGTTCGAGCTTTCTCCCGGCCTGCTTTTTCCTGTAAGACAAATAAATGGCGAAGCCAAAATGTCGTAAGACAAAAAACGGGGCCGGCCACCAACTGGAACGACTCCGATGGTAACGGTGCGACTTCCAGCGGCCGTAATCGCAGGCCTCGATGCGCTGGCAAAGTCCGCGGGTAAATCCCGCACCGACATTGTTCGGGAAATTCTGGAAGAGGCGCTCGCCGCCCAGACGAAGGCGAAGAAGGGCAAATGACGATCCTGCTCCAGTCCCATGCCCGGCCTTTGATAATCAACGAATTCATGAGTTGGGCCAAGACATATCCTGAACACGGGCGTCGGTCGGAGGCAGATGGCCTTCGCTTCTTTCAGTACGTCAGAGACAAAAAGGCAGAATTGCTCGAATTCCGATCTCCAGGGCACGACCAATGGCCGATCATCCGTACATGGCTTTTCGAAGCTGACCTGATCGCGAAGTGAAGGCGAAGCCTTAGGTCTATGCCCCTTTTGGCTTCTGCTCGCTCATAGCTCTCTATCTGAAGACTGTGCACGCGGCCTGCCCGAGAGCTTGCCTTCATCGGTGTATTCGCCAGCTTTTTGGATCAGCCAATTGATTTGGTCGCGATAGGCCTTCAACAGCGTTTGTTCTGCCGCTGTGTTCGGCATGTTCCGCCACGCTTTTTGGGCGGCGTTCGTTGACAAGCCGAGATGAAGGCAGGGAGCGCTCGATACCTTGGCGCCGGCCTTGCTGTCTAAATTGACCTTGGCACACCTATTCGGCGTGGTGATCAAACGGGTCCTGGAAATAATTGGCCCACACCTTGAGCACCGCCCCCTTGCCATATTTAGCTTCGAATAGCTCCTGGGCCAGCTCTATTGTTTGAGCTTCCAGCGTGGCACTAGCATTCATGTTCACGCCATCGCTTCGGCAGATTATCGCGCAATAATGGGTCATGGGTGAAAGCTACGCTCGCCCGGCAGAAGTTGATATAGGAACCTAGGGAACCTCCATTGGCCTCCGCTGATTATTTAATTTCAATCGCAAAAGCTTGAGCGACAGGCTTCCTCGCCAGCGTGCACCGAATGCCGTCGTGACTCAAAGCTCCCAGGCTGTCCGTCCGTGGCTGAGCACTGTTACAGTTTGAATATTTGTGCCGCCGGCAGACCTACCAACGATGCCAGTTACATCAGTGCTCGAGCGGCTAGGCGACGTATTCGGTTTTGAGTTTTCCATTTTTCTGTCGCACCTTCATGCTCAGTCGGACACCGGCTCGGCTGGCAAGATTTGCCTCTGTGACGACTCTGCTCACCGCATTGTTCAAGTCCGTAGAGACGCTTAGATCGTGGCCATTTTCATCGGCGGCGATGTAGCGACGACGCTGGTCATCCCATTGGACCGTGAAGCCGCGGGGCTTGTGATGGGCGGTTCGAGGTTTGAGCGAAGCCATGCCGACTCAACCACCACGGACGTTCCGTGTTGGGTTCCGGACTCAGTAATATGCTACCAATAGTAATGGAAGACCACTCTCGATGAATTGTGCAATGAGAAGACTGGTACATATTCAAACCGAGCCCGTGCTTGCGGTCGTTACCACCAGGATTACACTGTTGCCGGTCATCGACCAGTGTCATCTCCAATGCCTGATCCTGCTGTCTTAGAGGCGCTTCTTGAGGCTTACCGATCCGAAATTCGTTGGCTGACGAAGAAGGCTGAGGAGAGCGGTGCGAACCGGCTGCTTGCAGACGACTGCTTGCACCGCGCCCGTAATCTCCAGGCTACGATTGAAGCGTTAGAGCGGATACAAGGGGGAGAAGCCAAGAGCGCCAAAGGTACCTGAAGCAAAGCCGATGAGACGGCGAGAAGCCCCGCCCGTTGAGCATTGGCCTAATATGGCAGAGGGGCTGGCTAGGACGCGAGATGTCTGACCACGCCCGCCGTGCCGAAATTTACCGCGCCAAAGCCGAAGAAATCCGCACCATCGCGGAAAGCATGAAAGACCCGACACCTAGGAAAATCCTTCTGGGTGTTGCGGATGACTATCTTCATATGGCGGATTTAGTTGGGCAGATGGGTCCCGTCGGCAGGCGGTCCCCCTCCAGAGATTGAGGGTGCCATTTCAGACTGATCATGTGCAATTCCTGACGGGACTGTAATTCCGGACCGGAACGATTTTGCCCCCTCCTGCTTTCACGAGCGGAGAGTGTTGCTTGCCCCACTTCTACTTCAATGTTCGAGATGACGAAGGTTTCGTGGAAGACAACGAGGGGATGGATTTCCCCGATTTGGAGGCTGCCGTCCAAGAAGCAAAAGAAAGCGCCCGCGAACTCCTGGCCGAAGCCATTAAGGACGGGCGGAAAATAGATGCCAAGCGGCTAGAAATCATCGACGAGGAAAGAGCCCTTCTGGCGAGCGTTTGGCTTCGAGACCTCATCGACTGAGCGACCTAATTTTTCTGGCGGGCGTCCAAAATCAGAGAAACCAACGACATTTTCCGCCGTTTAGCAGGGTACAACGGATGGAACTTTGGGAAGTGGAAACGCGGCCCCCTCCGACTGTTGAAGTGCCCCTTCTTTGTCCGCGGTGCAGGCAGAAGGGAACGGTGATTATGGAAGGGCGCACTCCTGTAGACACCAGCCGCGGATTCTATTTGAGGGTAAATTACCCTGGAGCATCGTCGTACCAAATTGTGTGCTTGGCCTGCGGCAGAGTGCATGGCTATCCCGATTCACCGAAGGTGACCGAGCATCGTCCCATTGGTCCGTGAAGACGAAAGGTGGCTTTCGTGGCGCTCGCGTGGTCAATGCGCCCTAGTGCTTCACGTCATAGGTCGCGGTCGTGTAATCGAACGGGCGCTGCAACTCCATGCCCTTTCGCCATTTGTGGGCGTCCTGGTCGGTCCATCATTTTGGAAATTGTACGCTCGTCCCATCTTCCAGGATAATCGGTTCCTTTTTGTGGGCGTCGCTAAGTAATCCATATACCCAGTTGGGCCGGTAGGTATGAAAATTCGAGCCGCTGAGCCAGGCCGACTCAACGTGCCGGCGGCCCTTACTTTCCCCGAGCGCGCCAACAAAAAAAGCTCCCGTCGAGTCAGGACCCAGCGGGGGAGTAGCGGAGGGCGGGGGTTCACAACCCACCCGCCTGTTTAACGTCCATCAGGACTTTTGGCTGCGGGCGCTTGCACTCTTACGGTTTGACCTAGGGCTGTGGTTGTAGCGAGCGCCGCAGACAACGATAAAACTCATCGGCACTGACCTCGAGCTTATGGCGCTCCGTGGCAAGAATCGCCTTAATGGACATAGGGGCCAAACCGTAATTATCGGCAAGCTGGCTTATCGTCTTACCAGTTCCAAATCCGGCAAAAATCTCCCGGTTCCGCTCAGTTGTTGATGTTCTCATCAGGCGCCCCTCGGAAATCTTAACCTGTCGCGCTGCCATCGTTTTCGCAACGGTTTCTCCACGTTGCGCTTCTGGCCTTGGGGCTTTTTAGGCACGACGGGCCTCATAGCTGGCAAAGATGGCCTCGCCGCGCTCTATCCATGCTCTCAGTTCAGATGTTTGCCGGTATTCGCCCCGAGATTCTTCGCCAACGTCCAGAAGCGTAAGCTCGGCTTTCCACCTGGCAAGGTCACGGCGCAACCCCTCAATGAACGTGCTGCTAAATGCGTCAGTATCCCTGGCCATCCCTAAACTCTAGGCCTGGACCGAGAGCGCTTCAATCGCCAGCCTCATTCCAAACTGCTCCCTTGGGGTCAAAAGGGGTCGTTCAGCCAAGGGGCGTGTGTTTGGCGGGTTGGGAGCGCTATACTGCTGAATGCAAGCAGCTGAGATTCAGGCCGCGGCCCGCCAATTCGTCTGGCTTCACGGTACCAACGCAGAGTGTAAGGCCGCCGATCAGGCCGATAAAGCGTTCTCGCTTGGAGACATCGCAGGGTTTCATAAGCGGAATCGGATTAAGGACGCGATCAACGACATCGAGCGGAAAAACTAAATACCAGTGCCCCTGTGAGGGGAACGGAGCAGACATCCAAATGAAGTTAGCGGAGAGCTACGTCGGAATCGCATTCTCAATTAGTGAAAATGGGGATGGAACATGCGCCTGGGCTGTCCACCCCCCGATGGATGCAGACCACCCACAAAAAAGCAGCGGAACTGTGCGGGGCGGTCAAAACGAGGCAATCCTCGCGGCAAGGAGAGCAATCGGGCTATTTAGGGCGCGATCCATCTAAGTCCCGCGTCTTCTTTCATGTCCCGTGCCACAATCCTGAGCGCTCCGGCCGCTGGCGGGCGCTGTAGTGCAGGCGCCATTTCCCATGGTGCATTCATCCACATTTCCCTTTCGCCTTCTTCCAGCAAGAGGACCGGCGTGGCGTCGGGATGGATCGGCGCTACATCGGGGCTGGTATGGGTAGTGAGGAAGCTGAAAGCCAGGTGCTTGCCCACCACGGGGATGGTCTTGGTGCCCGTGTCGCCTTCCCATTCTCGCCAGATACCGGCGAAGAACATCAATGGCCGGCTTTCATTCTGGGCGACCCATGTCCAGATCGAGCGTGGCCCTTGGTTATTGCTCGGCAAAGCTGGTCATGGGCACAAGGCAACGCTGCTCCGGCTTCTTGAGCTAGGTTTGCCAATAACGGTTTCGGGGCCCCCGGTAGACGTCCTCAGAGCCGTCCTGGCAAAGCGACAGACAAAATAATGGAGGCGATTTGCATTCCCGCTCCAAAGCCAAGCATGCGAATCCCGAACATAGCGCCCCGGCCTCGCCACGCCTCCCGAGGTATTGCAGCAGAGTCACTTCGAGCTGCTCTTGCGTTTAAGCGGACGAAATGCCAACCGAAAACTATAACGCCCGCGAAGCAAACGATGAATCCGCCATAGCTTAGGAATTTTACCAGCAGCCATGCGATGTCGAGCATGAGCGTCATAGCTGAGCCAAGTCACGTTGACCGGGTCGGCTTCCCGGGACCGTGCGAGTCTTCCCCATAGGATGGAAACATGACGGTCGGTCCAAACGTTCCATTGCAGCATTCTCACCTTAGTCGATAGGGCAATTTGCAGCTAACCGGCATTAACGCAGGATCGCCGTCCTTTGACGCGGCCCTCAATGCAACTAGTTGGCATAAGGCGCGTTTACCTATTCTCTCCTTACAGCGGACAGCGAGAACAATGTGCCTCGCCATCGCCCGACGAGCTGATTAAAACGCTCGTCTGTTCAGCCTTGCACAACGCGTGCTCAGCGTTCGAAAGGTTTAATATGAAGCGTGCAATCAGGCTGGTAGCCGGCTTAGCTCCCATTTTCTTTATATCACAGGCAAAGGCTCAGACGCTTCCCGGTCCAACAATGTCCATCCCAGAAGCGTCTTCAAAGCTAGGCTTTGATTGGGGGCTGTCGACAGGACTTGACTATGTCACAGGTGCAAAGTGCAACTTGCAAGGCAGGTCTCTGTCCTGCACCAGTGCCGGCACAACGGCAATTTCCATCCCGACATCCGTGATGGTCCAATTCAGTCGTCTCCGCTTGGAAGTCACTGTTCCGTTCGTGGATATTGAAGGGCCTGGCACGGTCAGCGGCGTGCTCGGTGTTCCCCAAATTGACGGTGCGTCCAGCGGTCATGCTGAGCGCCGATCCGGACTTGGGGACGTCTCAGTAGGCGGTGCATTAATAGTCGTCCGCGAAGGGCGAATTATGCCGCGTTTGGAAATCGCGGGGGTCGTGAAGATTCCCATCGGCGTCAACGGTCTAGGCACTGGTAAAACGGACTATGGTGCGCAGGTTACTTTTTATCGTCCGTTGCTGACTGGTCTTACAACCTTCGGTTCGCTTGGATACCAATGGATCGGGGACGCGAACACGCCAACATTTCATAGCGGCGGACGAGCAACAGCGGGTGTTGATCTCGATTACGGCATGCTCGGCGGCGGCGCGCTGCTTGATTACCATCAAACTCTAGGCCTTGGATCGCCAGATTCATTCACCGTCCAACCTTATGTGACCTTCCGCGTCATCGGCCGCTTTGGTTTGTCTGTCTACACCACGATCGGGCTGACCCAATCGAGTCCCGACCATGGCATTGGATTTCGGGTGGTTTTATGAATCGCGGTGGGCAAACCTACCATGGAGCGCGCGTTTGCTCTCGTAGAGAGCGGGATATGCGAGAGCTTTCATGTTCTTCATGATCAACTCAAAGCCTAACGCTTCGACAAGGGTCAGCTCCAGGACGGGCAATGGCAGCGATGGTTAGAACCCAGTGGCCAGCTTGACCGCGGTTAGTCCCGCTGTTTTGGAACGTACATCACAAAAGTTCAGAACAGGAATTCAGTGCGAAAATAACTGCCAAACGACTATCCGGACTTATTGGTTCGTTCGGTCGCTCGTCAAGCTTTCGGACCGTTATCCGGATAAAAGTGTCGCTTCATGTGGGAACCAGACGACATGATGCCGGCGCCAATAAGGACCAGCGCGCCCACGATAATCCACGTATGCGGGATATTCAGCAGATAGGCGCCGTAACCGACCCCGGCGAGCAGGACAAAAAATCCTACGAGATAGAGAATAAAGGACATCATCGGCGCCCGCGCCGGACATGAAATTGCAGCGTATAGATTTCACGTTGCATCTATAAGGCTCTCAAAGCGCTGCCTGCCCAACCATGACAGGCACATAGGTATGTTGGATCGACACTTTGGTGCCGGGATTGCTCGACGTGATATTGACTTTGCTGTCAAGCTGCATCGCCAGCGCCTGAACAATGCTTGTGCCTAAACCAGCCTTGGCGCTGTTCGGTCCCCGAGGCATCCCCACGCCGTCGTCGAGAACAGCGAGGTTCCAGTCTTGGCCGCGGGAATGGTAATCCACAGTTATGGCGCCTTTCCGATTGTCCGGAAACGCGTGCTTGAGAGCGTTAATCACAAGTTCAGTGACAATCAGGCCCATGCTTACCGAAGTGTCGGCAGTGGCTACGCTGTCATCCGCCGTCACGCTCAATGTCAATTGATCATGATCGCGGATCATCGACGCGCCAATACTCTGGCACAGAGCCGTAAAGTACGGTCCCAGCCGGACGTCTCCCACTTTCGACACTGCCAGCTGCTTCTGTAGGGATGCCACCGACATCACGCGCTGATGAGCATCGTGAAGATGCAGGCGCGTTTCTTCTGACTGAACTTTGCGCGCGCTTTGCAGGAGTACACTGGCAATGATCTGAAGGCTGTTGGCGACTCGGTGATGGAGTTCCTGAAGCAGGACGTCCTTTTCCTTCAACAGGTCAACTTTGATCTTTTCCGCAAAACGAGCGTCTGTGACATCGACAACCGATAGGATAAGCCGTACGTCCGTGCTTCCGGCGTAGTCCAGTTTTTTGGCGTTAAGGACTAGGTGGCGATCATCCTGGCCTTTACGCACCAGATCCATTTCGTAGCCTTCTATCTCCGCAAATCCCGCGGCGGTTGCCTTCAGGAGAGAAGTAAGCTGCGGCACCAGCCACTCGCCATCGCCCAGTGCAGCAAGTTGGCAGCCTTGCGCCTTTGCCGGGGCGATCTGGAAAGCCACGCAAAACGATGTGCTCGCCGCCACGACCATGAGGTCCTCATCGAGCAGCAGCAGGGGCGCCACAGACGATGCAACTAGCGCGAGCGCCAAATTGAGCGCTACTGCGGGAGCGGGAGGTAACTGGGGAGCCATGGCTACCCCTTTCTGGAAGGCCGGAGGCTCGCGAAGCGAAAGCCATACCCGGCATCATTTCTAGCACGGACACCAGCAGCAATTAAGGCAGCCGCTTTGCTAAGCCACCCTTCGTGCTTGTTCGAGAGGCTCGGGCGGTGGAGTTTGGCCTAATAGGCCGCGAATCGTGGCTATAACGTGAGCAGGTTCATAGGGTTTGCGGATAAATCTCCCTCCGGGGGGCAAGTCATCATCGTTTGGCGGTATAAGGCCAGAAGTCACAATCAGGTGAATTGGGGGCCAACGACCTCTTACCATGTGAGCCAGTCTCAGACCGTCCAAGGTTCCGGGCATATGGATGTCGGTAAAAACGGCACGGATATCGTTGCGATTCTCTAGGATTGCCAATGCATCAACAGCGTTACTCGCTTCCACAACTGCAAACCCAGCATCTTCTAGCATCTGGACGGCTCCGATGCGGATCATCGCCTCGTCCTCAACAACCAGGACAAATGTCTTTTTACTCATTGAATCGTGCCTTATCGTTGCCGCTGGCGCGGAATTTTGGAAATGCGGGGAGTCGCCGTCTATACAACGCTCAGAACCTGCTTTCAGGCACACAGTCGGCTGCACTGCAAGTGATTAGGACCCAGTGCCCGGTCCTGCTCTCGTTGGTCCACTCCTTTGTGATGTTGTTTGTCGAGAAGTGCGAACCGGGCGCGGTTTGGCGGCGCTCGAATAATATACAATACAGCCTCGCGGCAGCCGAAGATTGATGCAGTGGTGTGACTCACGAGATCCTGCGGGTTCTCCGGTTACGTTGGAAGCGCAGCCTGCACTAGAAAAAACAGAAATATGTTGAGCAAGGTTCAACTCGGTACCGAGCCACACGATTGCTTGCGGCGTGCGTACCAGGGCGGTGTTTACCTAGTGCCCGAGTCGCCCCCGTGTTAGTTAAGCCTTAACGCAGCCGCTACTGCTTGTTCCGGCTGGGGAACTTTTTGCAGCCCAGCGTGTTATTGATACACTCGCATCTAACATCCTCCATTTCACATCTCTTCACGAGTTCGCCCGGTTACGCCGTGGCAGAAAGATTTCATTATGCGCAAATATCTGGCGATCACCTTTACCAGCCTTGTCGTCCTCTTCGGCGCCTCAGCATTTCTGACGGCGTGCAACACCATTGACGGCGCCGGCAAGGATGTCGCCCACGCCGGCAAAGAAGTCAGCGAAGAAGCCAAGGAACACAAGTAAGCCAGACCCGCCGCGATTAAGCTCGCAGCTTCCATTGCAACGGCGCATACCCGGCCGCCGGATCGCGCATGCGGCCATCAGCGCCGTACCGGGTTGCGTTTCGCCGCACCAGTTTCAGCCAGCCGCGGTGCCGGGGGTGGCCGACACTTCGCCAAATCAGGCAACGACGCAATTCCCTGGCGGTCGAGCGGTAATCGAACAGTATAGGGGGCAGGGGGACATAGAAGAAACTCTCACCAAGGCAAAACACTACCGCGACTCCGCAGCCGGTCATCAAGGAAGATAGAAAAAATAAAATGACAACCCTGTTCATGGGAGCCACGGCGGATGCCGCCCTCGCCGGCATCGCTTCGGCTCAGCGTTATGATCGTGCTTCCGGCGATACCCTCCATCGCAGTTTCCGGGTCGTCGCACGTAATGGCCCCTACGACCGCGAAGGGCAATCCGACCAGGGCCACAAGAAATCCAATGATCGCCTATCTGGCCCGCATCTGGTGAGCGCCGGAGCCAATCGGACCTGGAGGCGCTGAGTGCCACCATACAAGCTTTATTTCCTCGACCGTAACGATGTGGTAATCACCATGCGGGAGTTCATCGGGGTTGACGATCTGGCTGCATTGGGCGAAGGCCAAAAGCTCGCCGCCACTCATGCCATCGAGATATGGCAGGAGGATCGCAAGGTGGGCAACCTCGTCAAGCAGCAGTCCGTGAAAATGCGGGCCCGCAACATTGTCTTGCGATCCCGCTTAGGCCGCTGAAACAGGGGCCGTTCCGCGGCCATCTGCGAAACTCGATCAGGCCGCCATGACATCAAACCGTATCGATCCGTCGAAGTGCCGGCAGGTGTTGTGTCGCCGGCGGTCGTATTCGCTGTGAGTAATCCAACGTGGGAGGCTTCTTTGCTGGCAAAAAGGGGTGTCGTTGACAAGGGTTTACGTCAGCGCCACATTTTTCGTGCCTGAGGCAAGAGCCTATCGATGGAGCATTCCGCACACCGGCGCCTGATGGAACGGCGGGAACTATTTCCGTAGGCGCGCGTTCCAGAATGCGCGCAAAATGCGGGCCGATTGCCCATCGACGCAAACGCTTCAAGCCAGTCTGTCGCACCGGCCTTCTCTCACCGATTGAAATGAAAGCCCAGTTTTCGTGAACCATCACGCGCGCCTCGGCGCAGTCCTTTGCTTCGCATTCGCTTTGGCATTCGGCGCCGGCATTTATATGGGCAATCGCCGCGTCTGGCCGCTGCCGCAGATCAACAGCGCAATCTTCCCGGATCCCACATTCGGGCGGTTAATATCGTATCCTGGCAAGCAAAGCGTCGTGTGTCCGGTACAGACTTCCCGAACCCGGGTTCTGTTGATCGTCGGCCAGTCCAATGCCGCGAACAAGGGCGGACAAAGATATGCATCCACGCAGGGCGCCAAGGTCATCAATTTCTACCAGGGCAATTGTACGGTTGCTCAATCACCTCTGCTCGGTTCGCAAGGCGGTAATGGCGAATATTGGACACCGCTCGGCAACGCGCTTATCGACACCGGCGCCGATCAGGTCATCCTGATACCGACCGCCGTCTTTGCGACGCCGATCAGGCGCTGGGCTTCTGGCGGCGACCTCAATCGCATGCTGCTGGCCACCATTGACGGCGTCAAGGCGAAATATCGGGTAACCGACATTGTATGGGACCAGGGCGAAGAAGATTTGTCTGCGAAAACTGACGGCGCAGATTATTTTCGATTGTTTCATTCCATGCTGGGATCGGTGAGGGCGCATGGCGTTTCGGCGCCCATCTTCGTCTCTATCGCAACTCGTTGCAGCCTGGCGGATTGGAGCTCAATCAATGCCATTGCCGATGCCCAGAGGCAGCTTCCCGATGCCGGGCAGGGAATATTCGCGGGCATCGACATGGACGGAATGATGGGGCCGCTAGATCGTTACGACGACTGTCATCTGGCGGCGAGTGGACAGATCAAGGCCGCGGCAGCGTGGACAAAAATACTGGGTAGGCCCAGCGGCTATGGCCGCCGTCTGTCGGAACTAGAACATTCTGACGGCGGGACGACGGATTATAAACAGTAGGCCGCCCGACGGGCGGGAACAGCAAAGAGGGACTTACTCTTGAAACACACAAATGGGTTATTGATGGTTGGCGTATTTATGATTGCGGCCGGGGCGCTTGGTTTCGCCATTCCAGTTTTCGCGACCCGGCAGACCGACACCGTTGCCCGGACCGGCGATCTGAAAATTCAGACGACCGAGGATACTTCACATCGCATTCCGCAATTGCTCAGCGGGGCGCGCTCATCCTAGGCCTGGTCCTGGCAGGAAGCGGGCTTAATCGAAAAAGCTAGAAATCGGTCTTGTGTGCAGTAGGTTATTTGAAAGGAAAAACTCATGTCGCTCGGAACCATACTTCTCGTCGTCTTGATCATTGCATTGCTTGGCGGCTTCAGCGGATTGGGCGGCGGCCGCTTTTATGGGATGGGCTATTATGGCGGGGGTGGGCTGGGTCTGGTCATTGTTGTCGTGCTGGTCCTGGTGTTGATGGGCCGCCTATAGCGCGCGAATAGGCACGCGCTGTAATCCCCGGTTTATGCCCGTTTACGTTGCAACACAGAGGACGCATCATGTCAGCATTCATGCTTTACGTTCTGGGATCTATCGTCCTTCTCGCCGGAGTCGGCTATGGCGCGTACCTGCTGCACGTGCCGCAAACCTGGATCATTGTGGGCGCGCTGGTCATGATTGGCATCGGCATCATGTCTGCGGTGGCGCGCACCAAGCAACGCGACCTGCCGAAAGACGCTTCGGGCGGGTGATGGGGACGCATGCAGCTGGCAGATGAATCCACCATGCTCGGCGCACCCAATCACAAGCCTGGTCAAGGCGCTGGCGCAGCAGCTGGATGGCCAGGGTGGAAAGCGTCAGCAGCCCTGCCGGCATGAGCCTTTTCGGTCACACACGCAACCTTCGTTTCATGCACGGCCGCCTGATGACTATCGCCGATGGATTTCGGGTTTGAAAGTACCGTACGGAAACGGCAGCGTTGATGGGCACCGATAATGGCCTTTTGCCCAAAGGGCCGACGGTATTGAGACGATTGGCCTAAGCGGGCGGTTGCAACAACAGCGCTTCTGGGTGGCGAAGGTGCGCCGCTTCCCTCATGATATTCATTCTCCTGGGAATCCGGGACATAGAATGGCGGTTTTCGTGACGAAACTGTTCTTGCGTGGCCTGCGCGCTGGTTTTCTGGCGGCGCTGTGCCTGAGTGCCGAGAACAGGACGGCAGCCGCGGCTACGCCGGGAGAGACCCTGATCGCCGGCAATATCCAGACCGGCCTTCGCATTCTTGGGAACAAGCAGCTCAACGCTGCCGATCGCAAGGCGCAGTTCCAGACATTCCTTCTGGGTGTCACCGACATGCGCCGAATTGCGCTATTCACCTTGGGCTCCTATGCGGCCAAGGCCAGCGATGCCGACAAGAACGAATTTGCCGCCACGTTCCAGATATATGCCGTGGCGGTGTACCAGTCCTATCTCTCCCGATATTCCGGGCAGAGCTTGACGGTGGTGCGCTCCACGGAGCGCGCGCCAGGCGACGAGATTGTGGTGACGCATTTGATCGATCCCGCCAATACCACGCAGGTCCCGCTGGAAGTGGATTTCCGGATCCGCAGCCAGGACGGCAAGCCGCAGATTGTGGACTTCAGCGTCGGCGGCATCTGGCTGGCGCTTGCCGAGCGCGACGATTTTGCCGCCGTGCTGGCGCAGAACAAGGGCGATGTGCCGGCGCTGACCGCGCGCCTGAAAAGCGTGGCGCGCAGATTTTAGCGGTCCCAGTACAGCCAGTGTTGACGCCCGTGGCTCTCAGTCGGAGTCACGGGGCAGGCACGGAAAACCGCCTGCTGAGGCGCGGAAGAAGGAGCAAAAGTGACGGAAACGTTTACACATGGTCCTACCAGGGCGACCGAGTTGCTTTACGCACGCGCCAGCCCTCTGCTTGATAGGTGGCCGGACTGGGGCGGGGCGATGCAGTGCTCGACATCGGTTCCGGTGTTGGTCATGTTGGAAATGCGGTGCGTTCGGGGTTGATCCCGTGGAAGAGTTCGACGCACATCCTGCCTCGTCCAGCGTGGCACACGCTGATGGCCTGGAACGCCAAATTCCAGTCCAACCGTCCGCAGATGTTTTTGCGCCGGGCAAAGCGGCAGCACGCCTGGTGGCAAAGCTCCGGAGCAGGAAAATCTGGCGGCGTGGACACCAAGCCTGACGAGCATTGGCGCGCGGACTTCTTCGGCTTTGGCGCGGTAAATTTCCGCACGGCGGGCGTGGTCACTATCCCATGCGAAACCTAATGCCGCGAGCCGCAGCGCAGCATTCGCCCAATACCCGCAACTGCCGGCCGGGCGGGCGTCAAATGTCGCCGATCTTGCGGCAGATCAGATCGAGCTTGGCACGGTTGGGGCTCCTTCATGGGCTTTGTCTCTGGCGCGTTTGCTTGATCTGGCAGGATTAAATCGGAACGGTTGGCAATGACTAAGCTGGGTGTTCTGCTGGCCACGATAGTGCCGGCTTTTGCGGCAGGTTCAATTGGCAGCTCGAATCAAATTGAGGCGGGCGCCTCCCTAACCGCTCGTTTCGATTTACCAGTCTTTTTGTCTCGTACCGCGCAGCCCGCTTACACCCATTCCAACGAGCCGGCCGGTTCGCTCGACGGCAATGAAACCTACACGATCGCGTTTGCGCGACCGTTTTGATATCCAATGGCGGCGCGAAGAAATGAACCTGTCAGCATCAAGGTTCGCGTTTATTTGTCGAGCAAGTCGCGGACTGCATCCTTAGCGCCGCCCACCGCATTCTGAATTTTTCCAGCCGCTTTATCGGCAGATCCTTCGGCTTGAAGCTTTGTGTCACCGGTCATTTTCCCGGCCGCTTCTTTTATCGCGCCGCCGGCTTGTTTTGCGGAGCCCGCAACTCGGTCTTTGTCCATTGTCCATTTCCCTTCGCTTGTTGTGTAAGCAGTGCCTCTAAAAAGCGTGTTGACGAATTCTGAGAGCTAATTGCGATAGGCCTCGCGCTCCCGTTGGATCTGTTCGGGCGTGTAAACTGGCGCTGCCGGATCATAACCTTTCCAGCCTGAATCTCGATAAGCCGCTTCTCGTGCTGAGATATCGGCAGCCCTATTGTGATCCAGGATCGCGCTATACTTGGTGGCTTCATCGTCCGGGACCTTGATGGTCACAACCGCGCCGCCTCGCCTCAATGCTTCCGCATAAAGCTCGGCGTTTTCTTTGCTGACGCCCGACTCAACGAGGGCGCCTATGATGCCACCCGTTGCGCCGCCAACAAGGGCACCCGATGCCAAGGCAGCCAGCCAGCCCGCTGCTACAACAGGGCCGATGCCCGGAATGGCCAACATACCCAGACCTGCTGCTGTGCCCGCCGCGCCTCCCGCGACGGCGCCCAGGCCGCCGCCCGTGGCTGCGCCCTCAGCCCGATCATCTTTTCCGTCCCGATCCTTATCGTGTGCGGGGTCTACATTCCGCCCCTCAGGCTTATGCCAACCGTCGGCATTGCTTGCGACAAGGCCTATATGGCTGTCGCCCAAACCGGCCGCTTTGAGTTCGCGCACAGCCTGATCCGCAGACTCATAGTCGTCATAGATGCGCGTGAGTGTCTTGGTCATGGGGAAGGCTCCTCGGGTTAAATTGTTCTAGGTAAAATTGGTGGAAATGCAACTAGTTGACGTTGCCTTGATAATCCACGCTGACCTTGCCCTTTTGGCCGTCTTTCATCGCGGTTCCGCGCCAGACGCCGCTCTTGTCCTTTTTCAGACCAGCGACGTGCGTATAGCCCTTGGCCTCTATCTGCTTAATCGCCTCACCGCGGGTAAAGCTGTTGGCGCCGGCGACAGGCATCGAAGAGTTGTTCTGAGTGACGGACTTGACCGCTGGATTCTGCGGGCCTTTCTGAGCCGGCCGATCCTGAGCGAAAGCCATTGTGGTCAAAAGGGTCAACCCCGCTGCGAGGATTACGTGACGCATATGTTCTCCTAAAATCGGCTGTCTGGTTAACTCCAAAGCACAGCATTGGTTGCGTTCGCCCGGCTTTCGTCGGCCGGCACCACGGTCAGCCGGCGGTGATGAAATGATTTAGGGGATGGAGGCCAGCCAACATGATTATGCCGTTCGCTTGCCCACTAAATAAACTCGGGTCCGTCGCAGGTGGGCGTCTCTTTTGCGCATGGAATTCATCCAGGAATAAAGGGCAGGCACTTGTTATCGTGCAGCGCAATACTACCTGCTCGGGGCAGCCGTCGGAACGTGCCCAATGCCCGCGAATAGATTTCCTGTTTTAAAAATCTCGCCTGCTTCTCTCGGTCGGTGGAAAAGTTCTCTGCCGCAATTCGGCGAGCATACCGGGCCCACGCGACTCGTCGAGCATATGAATTTCGGGACCAATCCTGGCGCCCTGCGCATGTTCCTGTATGTGCCACCCTCGCTGCCCGAAAACGCGCCCTTAGTGGTTATCCTGCACGGATGCACTCAGAACGCGGCCGTCTACGACAGGGGCGCGGGCTGGAGCGAGCTTGCCTCCCGAGCGGGGTTTGCCGTGCTGGCACCGGAACAATCCCGCGAAAATAATGTCAATGGCTGCTTCAACTGGTTTAGAGCCGCCGACACCACGCGCGATGGAGAAGCGGCTTCGATACGGCAAATGATCGAACGCGCGATCGCTTCCCACGATCTTGACCGGGGACGCGTCTTCATTACCGGCCTTTCCGCCGGCGGCGCGATGACGGCGGCTATGTTGGGGGCCTACCCAGAGGTTTTTGCCGGCGGGGCGATCATCGCAGGCCTGCCGGTAGGAGCGGCGGGCAGCTTACCGGAGGCCCTCAACAGTATGCGGCAAGCGCCCAACCATTCGCCGGGGGAATGGAGCGCGCGCGTCCGGCGCAAGAGCAATCACGCGGGTCCGTGGCCCCGCCTCTCCATCTGGCATGGCGATGCCGACACGATCGTTCATTCCAGCAATTCGGACGCGCTGATCGCCCAATGGACCGATCTGCATGGCCTGGGTGCGCACGCCACCAACGATGTCAGCATGGATAATCATCGGCATCGCACATGGAAGGACGAGGACGGCGGGGTTCTTGTGGAAGCGTTCACCATTGCGGGGGCTGGGCATGGTACGCCGTTCGATGGATCGGCGGGGAACCGGATCGGCGCGCCGGGGCCTTACTTTCTCGATGTGGGCATCTCTTCGACGATCAGAATTGCCGCATTTTGGGGCGTCTGCGAAAATGTCCCGCCGAGCCCGAACGCGAGCGATGAACACCAAGAGGGGGGCCCTACTGCGGCCGGTCGGATAAGAGGAGTTATTGCGAAGGCGCTCAAATCTGCGGGCTTAGTAGCAAAGCGCCCCCGTTTCTGAACCATATAACGTCTAACCTCGGGGCGCCATCCAGGCGCTGAGGCGAGGCCCTTATTTGGCAGAGATCACAAGACAGTCTACTCCCAGGCAGATCTGAACAAGGTGGCCCGCCAGCTCAACGAGCGGCCACCCAAGACCTTGGCGTTCCAAACGCCGGCAGATAGATTTAACGCCTGTGTTGCGTCGATCAGTTGAGCCGGCAGTCCAAAGCGGACAGGCCGGTAGCATTTGAGCCGTGCGAACCGGAAGGGCAGCGCAGATATCAAGCCTTGAGGACACTGCGCCTCACGAACGCTATCGGGCTTCTGGACCGGCGCCGAGCTCGTGATTTTTTGGCGGTCCGGGGGTTCAGGCAGCTTCGGCCGCCGATTGGTCGCTCGGCTAGTACTCCATGATCAAACCTTCCATTCTTCAGGAACCTGGAGAGCCTGGTAGCAGGCCAGCGGGTCAGACATCATCATATCGTGAGAGGTATTCCAACGCGCCAACCTGTTGATCCGCACCAATGCGCCTCGCCACAGCCTTCGCCCACCACATCCCAACGCTGCTCTTTTGGGAGGCATTATTCGATAGTGCAGGCAACCGCATGCGACTCATGAGGGGCAAGCGATACAGTTACTATGTGTCCCTGGGCGCCAATTCATATCTTGAAAGTACGCCTTTGAGCGAAGTCACCAGTGTACCGGCGCCCTTACCTTAATTGAGGAGGCTATGTTAAGCTTTCTCCATCGCCACATTCGAGTTACGGACAATGTGGCGTCCGTGCTTCGATCCGTGGTGCGGCGGATCGTTGTTAGATCGGACGCCTTCGAGATCTATTTGCACAGGCCCGAAGGCGAGGCAGAGGCTGACACCGTAGCTGAGCCAACGATAATTCCCTGGCAAAGGAAGTCCAGGCGCCCAGAAGCGGGTATCGTTTTTGTACCCTCGGTCACGACCGCCGGCCAAGATCATCTGGCGCGGCAGGGCTTGATAGAAGGCGTGGCAAAGGCTCGGATTTGGGTCGGCCAGCTTGCGGATGGTAAATGTCTCGCTGATATCGCGCGAGACTACGGGCGCACTGAGCACCAGATCCGCTCGCTGTTGAATTTGGCTTTCTTGTCGCCAGGCAAAGTAAAAGCTCTTCTGGATGGGTTAGGACCGATTGGCACTGCGATCAGCCTTGCCAAAAACCCGCCCATGATCTGGCCTGAGGCATCACATCTCTCGGGCATTTGCCCGGACTTGAGTTGAGATCGGAATGTTCCGGGAGGAGCTGGGCGCCTCTGTGGCAATTGGGTTAGTTCGCAGACAGTTCCGCGCGAGCGCCGCTGCCTCGAAACGTGCTCTGGGCTTTTTCAAACGCTATTGTGGCCCTTGCCGCGGACCAATAGCTGTGCGGAATCACAAAAGCCATTAAGTGTTACTTGGGATAATCGCGGCTGCCGGAACCGGCTGCCAAGACCTGTGCCTGCTAATGCAAACGTCCTGAGTGACACGGCGTTCCTTCCTTTAAATCGCTTTACACGCGCGGATCCGACTTTCGCGCTCAGTTTTGTAAGACAATGCGTTTTGATGCGTGGAAGTCGCCCCTGTGGTAGCCCCGCGTGGGACAAGCCTCAGAAAACTTTGTGAACCAGCGGAGCTTTGGTCCGTTGAGAAGCTATGATTTCGTGGCACGTTTCCGCTTATCGAACGATCCGGGCCGCGAAGCGGGTCCTCGATCGCTATGCCCGCAGTGGCGCTCTTCTGATCGCGATGGTCGGCATCCCAGTGGCTCTTGTCTATTTGGCACCTTCGGTGCTTGGCTTGGTGCTCGATCCGCTTGAGATCGACAAGAATGCTTCGCGACCAAATCCTGCCGTGCTTGCTCTTACTTTCCTCGATGCGAGCGGTAATGTCATCGGCACCCGGGGCGGAGTCGTGGGAAGCCGCCTCGCTCTGAATGAAATGCCGCCCTACCTGCCGGCAGCTTTTATCGCAACGGAAGATCATCGTTTTTATCATCATGCGGGCATCGACTTTGTGGGCCTGACGCGGGCTGCTTACCTAGACTGGAAAGCGGGCCATTATGTCGCGGGCGGTTCCACCATCACCCAGCAGACCGCAAAAATTCTCTTCACCAGCCGCGAGCGCACCATCGGACGCAAAATGCGGGAGCTGGTAAAGTCAATTCGATTGGAGAAAACCCTTGGAAAAAACGAGATACTGGAACTGTATCTCAACCGCCTCTACCTAGGCGACAGCAACTACGGCGTTGACATGGCGTCGCGCGGCTATTTCGGGGTTTCGGCGCGACAAGTTAGCCTTGCCCAGGCAGCCATGCTGGCAGCGCTGACCCGCGCACCGACTGTTTTCTCCCCCCGGCGCGATTTGGCGACCGCACAACAGCGGGCCGCGCACGTCCTCCGCGCAATGGTCCAGACCGGCACGATCAGTCCGGCAGCCGCCGCCAACGCCATAGCGCATCCGGCGTCCATTGTGGAGCGCCGCCATGACACCCATACATACTTCCTAGACGCGGCAGATTCGGAGGCCCGCAAATTGATCCAAAGCCGTGCCATCGCGGCTGGCCGGCTTATGGTTCACACTACCCTAGAGGCTAACGTGCAACAGGGCGCGGAGGCCTCGGCTGGCGATGCGTTAGGAAAAAACGGTCTCAAACGACATTTCAGCCAAGTGGCGGTAGTAGTGATGCGACCAGACGGCGCGGTCTCCGGTCTAGTGGGGGGCGCCGATTACAACACTTCTGTCTTTGATCGGGTGACACAGGCCCACCGTCAGCCCGGGTCTGCTTTCAAACCATTTGTCTATTTGGCGGCGCTGCAGGCTGGCATGAGCCCTTGGGACGAGCGCGACGATCAACCGGTCGATATTGCAGGCTATCAACCAGCCAATTACCGCAATGAGAGTTATGGACGCCTACGCCTGACGGATGCGTTGGCCCATTCGGTAAACACCATCACCGTCAATCTCGCGCTAGAGGTTGGCATCTCTAATGTCGCCGCTACAGCAAGAGCAGCTGGCATCAAGTCGCCGCTGCAAGATAACGCTTCCTTGGCTTTGGGAACCGACGAGGTCACGCCGCTCGAGCTGACCGCTGCTTACTGTATTTTCGTCAATGGAGGCGCTCGGGTGACACCATATCTCGTTCGCCGCATTGATACCACAGCCGGCGATATTGCGTATGAGAGAAATCCATCTTCATCCCAGGTCGTGATACGCCACTCCGTGCTCCGCGATATGAGTGAAATGCTTTACAATGTGATGACAACAGGCACCGGGATTGGCGCACGTTTAAAGAAACGCGAAGCAGGCGGCAAAACAGGAACAACCCAGGACTATCGGGATGCTTGGTTTGTCGGCTTCACCACTGATTATGTGGCGGGCGTGTGGATCGGTAACGACGACAATTCCCCGATGAACCAAGTGACCGGTGGATCGATTCCCGCGCATATATGGAAAGATGTGATGTTGGCTGCCGAACAAGGTCATCCCGCTGCGGGTCTGGACCGTACTCAGGGGCCGCCACCCGATATGCAATATACAGATGGAGACGCTTTGAAACTGGGTAATTCGGACGATGAGTTGCTGGGTCCACCTTCAAATCCACCACCGGGGTCGGACAGCTTCGCTTTGAACAACTCAACCGACAACCGCAGCAGTCGGGACCGGGTTGACCAAGACAGGGTGGTGACGAGAGCAGTCACGAACGCCTCTTCTAGCCCCTATTTCAGTCCCCTAAAGAACGAGGATGTCTCACCGCCCGGTTGGCAGGAAGGGTCGGAAACGTCCGCTCAGGTCGAAACACTGAGCCCGAGTCAGTAAATCTGCCGTCAAATATTGTAAGTCGCGTCATGACTTCAACAGTCGCGCTTTCAGGAACAGCGAGGCGGAGCATCCTCGATAAATACAAAAACAGTGGAGCGTTGGAACTTCTAGTCAGCTCGAGCATTTCCTGCCCGATTAAGAGGGAGTAGACCATGCTGCGTTGGGCACTCATATTCCTGGTTATCGCGCTAGTTGCTGGCCTCCTTGGCTTCACGAACATTGCCGGCGCATCAATGGCGATTGCCCAGACGCTTTTCTACATCTTCGTCGTCATCTTCCTGGTTCTACTTGTTATCGGGCTCTTCGCTGCTCGCCGCGTTGGTTGACCTTAACTCTGCGAGCGCAGCGAAAACCTCCCTCGTTAAAGTCGACAATGCGGACGTTATGACCAGCAGCAGCATCTCGCGGCCTCGTCCCCGCTGATGATGGCGAAAACGAAAAGATCGCCAAAAGCGGCCAGACTGCGCAATGATGCGCTATACATTTGGCAACGCCACACCGGCTGGGAGTTGGCCCTTCTTTTTGTCGGGCTGCTTAGCTTCGTAGGCATTGTTGTCATTCTTTTCCTCCCAATCGGCAAAGGCCCCGCGCTAGTTCAGGCTTCAGGACCTGTCCCTTCAGTGGGAAGCTCCTCTTTTCTGACGCTCCTTTCTTCAAGGATAGGCCTTCCGATCGACAGCGGCTCGCGTCCTAAAATACTCGAGGACGGCGACGCTATCATAGATTCCCTCCTCAAAGACATCGATGGCGCCAGGAGCAACATCAATGTCATGACCTACATCTGGAAGGATGGGAAACTCAGTGACACGCTCATTGATCATTTAATGAAACGGCAGAAGGCGGGGGTGCAGGTGCGCCTGCTACTGGACGCCTATGGCGGTCTAAAGGCACCTTCCCGCAAGTTGGAGGACCTGAAAAAGCTGGGTGCCAAGGTCGCCACATTTCACACCCTTTTGCCAGCGCCGTGGACATTTATGCGCAGCACTAAGCGCAATCACCGACGGGCGATCGTCATAGACGGAACGAGAGGATACACTGGTGGCCTTGGAGTCGACGATGTTTGGCTAGGCAAAGCACAGCCGCCCCAATGGCATGACCTCATGTTCCGCGTCACCGGCACTTTCGCAACCAGACTAGATGGTAGCTTTGCTGAATTATGGTCGGCAACAACTGGCGAATTACTTACGGCGTACACCGAATCCACTGAGCCGCCAGAAGTTAAGTATCTGACGTTGTCTGCCTCTCCCTCGCCCGATCTCTATGAAATGGAGACTTTTATATTGCTTTCACTCATGGGCGCGCAACATGACATCAAAATTGAGACACCGTATTTTTTGCCCAATGCTTCCATCAGAAAGATCTTAAAAGATAAAGCTCGAAGGGGATTGGACGTGACGATTCTTGTTCCGAATGAAAACACCGACGAAAAATCCGTCAGATGGGCGGGGCAGCGCATTTATTCCGAGCTACTGGAGGCGGGCGTTAAAATTTACGAATATCAGCCTACCTTCACTCACACCAAGTTGCTTCTGGAAGATGGCTCGTGGTCCGTTTTCGGGTCTGCGAACATGGACATTCGGAGCCGGCGTTTGAACGACGAAGTGGTGTTTGGTGTCCAAGACACCACCTTGGCAACCTCGCTGGGGGAGGTGTTCGCTCGAGACCTTAAGAAAGCGAGGCCCATTAGCCTACAAACGTGGGAAGCGCGGAATCCAATTCAGCGCGTCTTGGAAATCCTCAGCCAAGCTTTCGTTCAGCAGTATTAGCATTTTCAGCTGTGGCAAACGATCCGAATAACTTGCCTGTTAATGGCGTATGTGAGTGTTGTCCGCGTGTCTAGCGCACGGTGCAATGAAGCCTGCCTGGATGATTATTGCGGTCCAAGTTGATCTTCACGTTCCCCGTTATTTGCCTCTCTCTCAACTTCTTCCCGAATTCTTTCGACCTCCTCATCCGGGCGTTTTTCGAGCGCAACAAGTTTGTTGTGGGCATCGTGGGTCGCTCGAATAAGTTCGTCTAGCTTGGCTTGCAAGGCGGCACCTTCCCGGCTCTGCGTGTTTTGGATCAGGAAGACCATCAGGAATGTGATGATCGTTGTCCCGGTGTTGATGGCGAGTTGCCACGTATCCGAATAGCCGAAAAAAGGACCCGATATCGCCCAGCCAACAATCACAAGGCAGCAAAACCCAAAGGTCAGAGGCCGACCAGTGAGCCATGCAACCGCGTTCGCTACGCGGGCGAAAGGTGAAAGCTTTCCACTATCGGGGGGAGTAGCACCAGACCGGTCTATGACGCGAACTGGCGTTGATGGCGCGGCGAATTCTCTCGCTTACGGAAGCAAACGCGGTATCATGAGATCATGGCGCGGGCACATCCCATCACTCTCCATCTCGTCGGGCGGCTAAGATGCGCGCGGCCATCAAGAAGGCGAACATGGCAAAGATTAAACAGGACGACCATCCCCAGTCTTTTCCATAAGGCCAAACAGGTGCTGCTCCGAGGCTCGCGAGAACAAAGCAGGGGAGTAATAAAAACCTCACCCTTTGTCTTTGCAATTTCCACTTCGTCTGCACCCATAGGGAACTCCGGCGAAAATCAGAGGTTCCGTTATTTATGGCCTTCGTGCGCTCGGCCCGGAGACAAAAACTGATAACAAGACCCACAAATCATCGGGGTTATTCACCCAGCAAGGGCTTTCCTTGCCCGGTCACAACATTCCAGCCGGTCAGGTATTCGCGTGTCCACTCAAACAGGTCTAGTTCCTGCATCACATTGCCGTCCGTGTTGCCCACAAACTCAGCATGGAGGCGCGCAAGCCTGCCTAAGAACCGTTTCTCGAAGGTTGGATCGGATTCATTTATGGTTTGAACAACGCAAGCGATCAGGGCTGCGGCTCCCTGCTTCGCACGGTGCAATTCGGTAAGCTGGTCGGTCATGATAGTCTCCCTTGCATCTGATGCTCGCTGTTTTTTCATTTCCAGCAACATTCTTCTGTGTGCGGTATGGTTTCAAGTCTGATCCAATTGGTTGTTGCACAGCTGCGGCGGCAGCACTGGCGTTCTCCATTGCGACAAGAAAGCTCCACGATTTGCAAGAACATGTAGACTAACCGCCTTTAAGGCGCTTACGCGTTGGCTCAATACACTGAGCGATGTTGGCATGTTGCCAGCGGCATATCGCCGAAAGAGTCATGGGGTTGGACAAGGGCCTTCCTCCGCACGTAAAGTACCTTTATCAATCTGAAACGTATTCTGGATGCCTGATCGAAGACTTGCGACTTGGGGGATCGGTGCCGTCATTGGAATTGATTCTCGCCCTTGTCGGGGCGCTGAGGCTTGAACTCTGAAGTGGGGCCTCAACAAACGTGTTAGATCAGCACCGTTAGACCATCAGAATCGCGACGACCGTGATTGGGCCCTCTTTGAGTACGACGCCGATCCGGTCCACAGTAAGACGCTGACTGAATTATCAAGTGTTTCGATTGCAGAATGGAAACCAGCTTAGCGGCAAGCGCTGCCCGCGTAATTGGTTTCGCGAGATATTCGTTCGCCCCCGCTTCAACGGCTGCTCGCACAACCGCCTCCTCGGCATGACTCGAAAGGATTAAAACAGGCAATGTCGGGTTCAGATAAGGTCCAGGACGCCGAAGGCAGCGAGTAAATGCGAGCCCGTCCATCGGCCTCATTGAAACATCGGTGATTACCAGATCGAGCGGATAGCTGCGCGCGAGCTCTAGTGCTTTAGCCCCGTCGGATGCTTCTACGACAGATTGCACGTTAAACGAGCGCAAGAGCGTACGCATCAAGTATCGTATGGCGTGAACATCATCAACGAGAAGAACTCGCAACGAAGAGAATAACTCTGCTGTTGGCACACAACTCATACGTCACGCCTCACGCGCGCTTACAAAAATCACGCGGTTAAGGTTGCGCTCGGTAAAAAACCTCCGATGAAGCAATGCGGTCACCGGGTGGGGAGCGTAGACCAACTTAACGAGCTTGCTACCGTCCCAACCCCAGAATGAGGGAAACGAACAACGCCAGTAACCAGTCCTGGAACGAAAAAAGGCCGACGATGGCTGGCCGGTCCGAGATGCTGACCGTCGGCCCGGTACTTGGAAAAAAAACGCACACAGCTCTCTGGCTGGCCCGATTTCTGCCCTCCGGAAAATCGTCTAGAAGCCGGGATACAGCAGGGCCTATTTCATCGGTTTGGAACCCTTCTGCTGCGTGTGCGTTTTCCGCACGGGAGAAGCTCCACAGCCAGGGCACCATGTCGAATATCGAAGAGTTTCCTGCCAGCGTCAGGAAGTTAAGCGAGTATGAAGCCCTGCTTGCTGCCGCTCCAAACGTTTTGGAGGCGCTACCCGGCGCTGTGTACCTATGTGACCGGGAAGGCTGGCTGGTCCGATACAATTCTGAGGCAGCAGCCCTATGGGGGCGAAGCCCCAGGGTTGGCAAAAACAAGGAACGGTTTTGTGGCTCTCATCGACTGTTTCGGTCTGATGGTACCCTGTTGCCCCATGATGAGTGTCCAATGGCGGAAGCGGTCAGAACGGGTGCTGAGACACGAAACGCCGAAGTCGTTATTGAACGGCCCGACGGTTCTCGGATTACCGCGTTAGCTAACATTCGTGCGCTCCGAGGTCATCGGGGAGAAGTCGAGGGGGCAATTAACTGCTTCCAAGACATTTCTGCTCAAAAGGAATCAACTGAATCAGCACACCGAGTAACCGCTGATCTTGAAGACTTCTTCGAGAACAGTGCTATTGCCCTGCATATCGTCAGCTCGACTGGAATCATATTGCGGGCGAACAAGACGGAATTAGCGCTTCTCGGCTATCAGCCGGACGAATATATCGGTCGGCACATTGCGGAATTCCATGCGGACGCGCCCGTGATCGGGGACATTCTTCACCGCTTGTCCTGCGGTGAAGGATTGGACAACTATCCAGCGCGACTTCGTGCCAAGGACGGTTCAGTCAGACACGTCCTGGTGACCTCGAACAGCCGGTTCAAAGATGGGGAATTCCTGAACACCCGTTGCTTTACCACTGACGTAACAAGCCTCCATGATGCAGAGGAACAGCGCAGTGCTATTGAGGGGCGTCTGGCGGCTACCTACGAAGCTGCGACGATCGGCATCGCGGAGGCGGACGAGCAGGGACGCTTGCTCAACGTGAATAACGCCTTATGCAAGATGCTAGGCCGCTCACGCGATGATCTTTTGAAGATGACTTTTCTCGACTATACCGATGAGGCCGACCGCCAAGCGGACGCGGACTCCTATGCAAAACAAGTCCGCTCCGAGTTGGACAGTTATTCCATCCGCAAGCGCGCGAAAACGTCGGATGGGAAATCGATTTACCTGGACGTACATAGCTCTTCCGTTCGCAATGCGGATGGGTCATTCCGTTATGGCGTTCGTGTCCTGCAAGACGTTACCCATGCGAAACTCATGGAGGATCGGCTCCGCGAAAGCGAACAGCACATGCGGGATTTACTGGAGGCCATACCGGCAGCGGTTTATACGACGGACGCCCAAGGCAAGATTACCTTTTTTAACAAAGCTGCTGTTCAGTTGGCAGGCCGAACTCCGGAGCCCGGCGAAAAATGGTGCGTCACACACCGCCTCTACACAGCCGATGGAACTCCGCTAGCGCACGAGCAATGCCCCATGGCGGTAGCGCTGAAGGAAGGGCGCCCCATACGCGGCGTTGAAGCGATTGCGGAGCGCCCGGACGGGACCCGGATTCCGTTCTTACCCTTCCCGACCCCGTTTTTGGACAGCGATGGCAAGGTACTAGGCGGCATCAATATGCTAGTCGATATCACTGAGCGTAAAAACAGCGAGGATTACGCCAGCAGGCTAGCTGCTATTATCCAGTACTCAGACGATGCCATTATTAGCACTGACCTCAACGCAGTCATTCAGACCTGGAACAGAGGCGCACAACGGTTGTACGGCTATGGAGGCAAAGAAGTTGTAGGAAGGTCAGTAAAAATCCTCCTCCCGCCAGATCGGCCCGATGAAGAGGACGAAATCCTCAAGAAAATCCGCGCGGGTGAGTACGTGGAGCACTATGAGACCGTCCGTGTCCGGAAAGACGGGACAAAGGTAGACATTTCTCTGACGGCCTCACCGCTAAAAAATGGCCGGGGGGACATCATTGGCGCTTCGAAGATTGCTCGCGACATCACGGACAAACGCCGCATGGAAGAACGGCGTGAACTTCTAGTGAACGAGCTCAACCATCGCGTCAAGAATACACTTGCGACTGTTCAATCGCTGGCAGCACAAACATTTCGCGATCAGAACCAGACGCCAAGTGTTACCCAGTTCGAGAGCAGATTGATTGCGCTCGCTAGGGCACACGATGTGCTCACGCAAGAGGACTGGCTGGGTGTCGACCTCCAAGTTCTTGTAGACCAGTCGATCAATACCATGTGCGTGACGCCTGGAGAGCGGTTTAAGGTATCAGGACCCCCACTTCGTCTAGAGCCTAATATGGCGCTTTCCCTCTCTATGGCGCTTCACGAGCTTTGTACAAACGCTGTCAAGTATGGAGCCCTGTCAAATGAGGAGGGCCAGGTCCTTATAAATTGGGAAGTCCAAGGCTCCGAAACGGACCGAAAGCTTCACCTTGTGTGGGAAGAAACCAGGGGACCTGAAGTGACAAAGCCGACGCGTAAGGGGTTTGGAAGTCGCCTGCTTGAGCGCGCTATTGGCCGCGAGCTGGGGGCAAAGGTTGAGCTTTGTTTTTTGCCCAACGGGGTCTTTTGCGAAATCACAGCGCCGCTCACATGATGGGCGCAGTTAAATGAGATGTATGGGCTTTGTCCAAATCGCTTCGGATCTTTCTGGTTGAAGATGAGAGCATAATAGCCATGTTGATCGAGGATATGCTCGCCGACTTGGGCCATGAGCTTGCCGCTGTCGCCAGCCGCATTCCTGAGGCGATTGAGATTGCCCAACAGGGAACGTTCGACTTTGCGATTCTGGACGTTAATTTGGACGGCGAACCAAGCTATCCCATCGCAACGATCTTGCGAGATCGAAATGTGCCTTTCATCTTTTCAACCGGGTATGGAAAACTGGGGATTGGTCCAGAGTTCGCTGCTGTGCCATTGCTGACTAAGCCGTTTGCGAGAGCGGATCTGGAAAGGGCTTTATCTCCAATTCCGTAAGTAAAGATGGAGCCAAGGCGGCTCGCTTGTTCGTCGCCGCCCAGCGTGTCCCGACGGGTGATCGACCCAACCACTAGATCTCTAACCGTTTTGCTAGGTTCACGAGCGAAGCAGCCGAAAACTGTCTGAACGATCAGGCCGTCCGCGCGTTTGCTAAGAAGCAGGCGAACCATGACAACAACTAGCAGTGAAGCGTCTTCGGTCCACGGCCTGGGAGGCACGCCCCAGAATGTACGGGGCCCCGCGTCGATCATCGAAGAAGAGCAGTGGGAAAGATGGTTTGCTTGGAAGCCCGTCACGCTATACGTTGTCCATAAGATCTGCTGGCTTCGGAAAATCCATCGGCGGCGCGTGACCAAGCATGGTCTGCGAATCAGCGAATACACCGATAAGCCCGAGGAATATCCGAGCGTTGACGCAACAGGTACCAGGTTACCCGATTAGCCAGCAACTCTCTTATCTTGGTGCTACGAGCCGAACTTGCCTGGCGACCAATGGGCATCTTTCATGCTTGAGGATAAGAAAAGAGCGCGGACCGCTCTTACTCGCCCATAGCTCTTTTGGATTTTTGATAGTGCTTGGCTAGTGCGCGATAATTATCGGCGAGCATTGCCCAGCTTTCCCGGATCTGAGGATCGGTGGCGCTGTTCGCCCGTTGATCGGCGAAGGCGGCCTGTTCCAACAAATACTCGGCGTGGGTTTTCATTATGGCCCGGACTTCAGTTCGGGGGCTACGTTTGTTCGTGGTGCACCCAACGCACACTACCGGGAATGTTTCCAACCTTTGTTAAGCCGGGCTGGGCGGGGGACGACCCCTGTGTTTTTCTCTGTTCGCTTTCGGACAATACTGCGCATTTAAAACATATCTGAACAGGTTTTAAAATTGCGAGCGTTTGAAGACCGGGAACTCAAATTCGCTGTTATCTTATGCATGGCGGCCATATTGCCGCTGTCGAAGAACTGATTGCATCCGATGTGCCGATGGCTAAGCGAGAGGCAGCCGCCGGCGGGGTTATTTCGTATCGAAATAGATCCCAGGTAGCACGAACCAGGTACTTGGCGCACAGCCCGAATGTTAACTAAGAGCGCGCAAGGCGGCATATACGCTTCGGCTTTCCATGCGATGGCCGCTAACCCAGGTCAACATGCCAGTGCGTGCCAAGTTGGAAATGGCGCGCAATTATTGGAATGAGACTGGGACGCGCGACCAGATCGAAAAGTTATCTCGTGAATCCATTTTCCTGCGCCTAGGTGATGGCACCAAGGCATGGCCGGCTGGAGGGCCGTTTTTCTCCGGGGCGTAATTTCGCGAAGTCAACGACCACCACGCCAAAGGGCACAATTCGCCGAGCCGTGCGTTCCGTTCCGGAGGCCACAAATGCGTGTCGCGGAGAGGCCACGGCAATGGTTCTCCGCGAGCCCTGGTTCAAGAGGACGATCATGATCCAAAATCACTACCTCAAGGATAGCAAGAATATTGGGCATTTCCTCCTCCAAAAATCGGCAATTTCAACGGCATCCGCCCCGAAAAAGCCAGGTGTTCCATGACCGACCGCGAGCTAAATGCTTCGGGTCATACCGATGACTGTCCGGGCAACTCGCATCAGTCTTGTGCTTATCCCCAGTCTTCCCATGTCGACATCTTTTGCCAGGGCTGCCACGACTGGTTTGATGAGCCGCATATCCTCCCCAACGGAACAGATATTGCTTGGCCAGGAAGTTGGAGCCGGGAAAGGGCCCGTGCTTGGCGCGCTGCCCACAATCTGTCTCCGCCGGGCCATATGTCGGCGGCCGGCCCGCACGACAGTCCAGACCTTATCAATGCCGCAAGTACCGCAGGGACAGGGATGCTGCCGAAGATAGGGCAACCTAGCGATGATGACATGGCGCCCAGCAGCTAGCGACGGGAACGCGGTTGCGGCTTGCCTGAGTGTGGGAAGAGAGCGTCGCGCAAGCTCAGCCTGCCGCACCGTGCCGCGTTGCGCGGCTGTCGCACTGCAGAAGCGGGGCGGATCATGTAATCCGGCGGAGCTCGGAAGGGAACACGGCTCGCGACGGCAAAAAAAATTCCGCTACGTAGCGATTTCGGTCTTTGGGAATGCCACCGCCAAACCAGCTTTGCGCAAAACGTCGGCGCGGGATCGATATTCTTGCGCGCGCGCTTGAAAGTCTTTGCCGATGCTTGTTCTTCCACAGCGCATCGACTCTTCCGCCATAGACTCGATAAGTCGCGCTCTCTCATCGAGAACCCTCATCGCGATGCGTATCGCCTCATCAACAGCCTGTTCCTGCTCCGCGGCTAGTACGTCCGCGCTGAACGCATGGCCGACCTGACAGCGGAAGCGCAACGGAGGCTCCTGTTTGATTTGTGAGAGAACTCCGCCGCAGGACGGACAAGTGAGTGCTACCGGCCGCGCAATGGTTTCCATGCCTCTAGAATCGATTTTGCGTCCTAGCGCAATGTCTACTTCTAATCTGATGTCAGGCGACACAGCTTCCCGTGGGGGGATTGGTTGTGCAACCAGGCTCAATAGTAATCTCGACAAGTCCTTCGCGGGCGCGCGATAATCCACATCCGACGAGCGCAGCGCGCCCTGCGGCATAGAAGGTGCTTCGCTGTCAGTAGGATTCTGCACAATTGTTGTACCACCGCTTTGCTTCAAAGCGGCTAGACCAGCGGCGCCGTCATTCAGCATTCCGCTCAACACAACTCCGATGGCAGCCGAGCCATAGTTTACCGCCAGGGACCGGAGAAGAGGGTCAATCGCGGGACGACACATGTTCTCCCGAGGTCCGCGACCTAACCGGATCTGATCTCCTATCACAAGTAAATGGCTGTCAGCCGGAGCCACGTAAATTACACCTCGTTGTGGCACGCCGCCATCAGTTGCCGTGGTGGCGTGAAGCGGGCTCGCTCTGTCGAGTATGGGGGCAATCTCATTTAAGCCATACTGCCCTACATGGAGGACGACGAAGATGGGGGCGCCAAAGTCGCTCGGCAGGCCACGAGCCAACTCTTTCAGGGCAGCAAGCGCCCCCCAAGATCCGCCGATTCCAATAGCTTTGATGCCCTGCAATATGTCCATGCGCTCGTATTCCCAGCAAAATGAATTAATGCGGCCGCTGCCTACCCCCGATCAGTGGTAAAACCTCCATTGCTGGATCGTTTGCGTGCGTTTCACCTGACTCGAAACAGGTCGGATGCGGGAAGGTTGGCGCGCACACAAACCTCATCAGATCCGGCGCGGGCGAGGCCGCCGATTAAATCGGTACTGAAGCTGAACGGCCCTAGACACCGCAACCCGCTGCCGCAGCATGCGATGCTTGCCAATCCCATCATTTCATCACGACTGGGCTAATTGGGTGTGTGGCAAGCTCGGGGTGGGCGGCTTTGGGCGGGCGCCCGACTTTAACTTTGCGAGAAGCTGCTCCTTTTCGGAAATCATACGCTCGCCAAGGGCTGTTAGATCAAGGACTGCCTTTCGCGCTTTGGCAAACATATTTCCCCGCTTCTTTTCCTCTTCCTTCACATGATGCTTGATCTGCTCAGAAAGAACTTTAACTTTTGCATCATAGAAATCGTCATCCGGGCTGGAATTTTCGATTTCGGTAATAAGCACCTTCGCCCCATCGTGCTCCACGTTTGCCTCATTCATGAGGTCCTCGTCGACGCCGGCCTCACGGCACGCAGCATAGAAGATATCCTCCTCGATCGTCGCGTGGATCCTCAATTCGACGCAGATTTGATCCCCGAGCTCCTTTTTCCGACCAATCTCTTTAGCCTTTTCGAACTTGGCAAACAGTTCCTCTACCTTCCGGTGGTCAGCCTTTAGTAGCGCAATCGCATCAGTTGTCTTTCGTGCCGGCATTACTGTAATCCCCGCATTGCACCCAAAGGAACCCGGCGCTCTCGAAAAGGTTCCTTTCTTTTGTTCCAATGCCGGTGTGAGGGACGCAGATGAAGCTTGAAAAACTGGTCCACACAGCCCTCGACGAACTGCGCATGCAAATGCTTGGTGCTCAAGTGTTTTTCGGTCTGCAGCTGAATTTAGTATTCCAGGAGGGCTTCACCTCGGCTTCAAGAGCCGTCCGCATCTCTGATATGGTTGCTCTGTCGCTTATCGTACTCACGCTTGGTCTTCTCCTCGCCCCGCCCAGTCAGCACCGCCTGATCGAAGGTGGCAGAGCGACGCTACGGATCCTCAATGTCTCGCAGCGGTTTGCTGAGCTGGCGCTTCTGCCTTTGGGGCTGAGCATGGGTTGCGCAGTCTACGTCGCGTGCGAACGCTGGCTGGGAACTTCGCTGTCGCTTGTGCTCGCCCTCGCCACGACAGGAGTGACTCTGGCGTTTTGGTATTGTTACGGCGCCATCTTGCGTAACACGCAAAATCGAGAGAAAAAAGCCATGGGACCTCCTGCTACTGGAAACACTGAGCTGCACGAAAAGATTGACCAGATGCTCACCGAGGCGCGCGTGATATTGCCCGGGGCGCAGGCCTTAATGGGGTTTCAGTTCGTCGTGACCATGTCGAAGGCTTTTGGAGAGTTGCCAGAGGAAATCCGTACTGTTCATTTCATAGCACTCCTCCTCATCGCATTTGCTATCACTCTCTTAATTGCGCCGGCGGCAGTTCATCGATTGGCGTTCGGCGGTCTAGACATAGAACGAGTCCATTCAATTGGGTCACAGCTTGTTACGATGGCCCTGGTCCCACTTGCCCTTGGTATCGGAGCGGATCTTTTTGTCGCGTCTTTCAAAGTGTTAGGCAGCGAGTGGACTGCTGCTGTCGTATCGGCTTTGGGAGCAATGCTTCTTTTAGGACTGTGGTATGGCCTACCCATGATAATACGACGGGCAGCCGATCCTTGACAGACTTGGCCCTCGAGAGCCGCTCAAATATGCTAACGCGCGATAAAAGCTGTAGCCAGCAACCGCTGCTCCGGAATGCGTCTGGCATGGTTATCGCAGGCAGTCTTTCGCGCCGAAACGCAGCAAAAAAGTCTTGGGCTTGATCCTCGAAAAAAATGCGTCACTTGGCCAAGTGGTTGGAAGATGGTTCAACGTGCCCGACCAGCCAAGAGCGGCCATGACATTGATCGCCAACGCTATCCTTGGACCTGATTCCAACGAGAAACCTCCTTGGTCTTTTTTATTTGCGGTCTACTCCGGTGCCCGGCGACGCCAACTACGGATTCGCCGGCTCGATCTTGTACCCGCGGCACTGAGTTCCTGATACTGACCGATTTAGGCTTAGGCCGTATCCGATACTAGCGCCTAGAATTTCCGAGATAGATACGGAGAACCCTTAACGCCAAAGCGGCGATGGCGATCTCTCGCCTTACTTATTCCGATGCGGGGACCGGTTTGGAATTCCACCGCTGCCTCTTGAGCCTTCAAAGAAAATGGGTCAGCAATGAGAGATGTGCCATTGAAGGAGCCGCTGATGGCCAAGGCCTGGCAAAGACGACCCGGCCCGGAGCAGAGCTTGCGTAGATCTATTACTCCGCGCCGGCACTGCATGAAATCGATACCCTGTTCCGGCTTGACGGCCCGAATAAGAACAGCGCTTCCGATCTCGCAAACGAAGTTAAGACACCAGTGGAGCCCGTATGATCGGTAAACGTAAGCATGTCCGGGCGGTCCGAACATGACTGCGTTCCGTTCGGTGTAGCGCAATGGGTAGCTGTGCGATGCGGGGTCTTCGCCATCATAGCTCTCTGTTTCAACTATGGAGCCGCCGACGCCTTTGACCAGCAACATAACACCCAAAAGTTCGCGGGCGACAATATCGCAAGGGCGGTCGAAGAAAGCTCGCGTTATCCTGCCCACATTCAACCTTTACCAGTTTCGAGGGGCCAAGCTCCTCTGGCCAGGCGCGGATTTAGGTTCCCTGTTTCACTGTATCGACGCACCGGTCCTATATCACCATGCGGCCAATCACCGAAAACGTGTCGATTGGGAGGTTTACGCAAGTGCTGGAACTTCCGACCAGAAATGCCGTTGATCCGAAATAACGTCACTTCCCGCTGTATCGAGAGTGCTGAGGCAAGGTGAAACTACCAAACGGAAAAAGTCGAGACGAAACAGATTGACGACTGCAATTTCGGTCCACCTTCCCGCAGACTTAGCCGATGGATTGAGTTGGCTGGGCCGCGTGGGGTCTTTTTCGGCTATTCGGATACTTGGCAACTCGTCATCAACATTGGGACAACGATCATCACGGACACGGACCAGTTACCCTTGGCCTGTCGAGATTTGGACGTCCGGCCTTTTAGCCTGACGCGGAAAAGAGATCCCGTGGAGGAACAGAAGGTATTGAGCGAGCCAACGGATCGGGCCGCCATTGACAAGCTTAGGCGCACCCATTCCTAGCTGGGCAGTACATCGCTCTCCGTGTCTTGAGAACGTTTAGGACCGTAGCTTGCCTGGCTGCTTGGTGGCCAATGCACCACCGATTTCGGGTTATGGTATTGGACTCGCTGGCCCCGGCTTTACTGCTACCAAATTGAGCGCCACTTTGGGCAGACCCCCTTATTCCAAAAGTGAGCATTATCGACGTCATAATGCTGAATCAGTATCGGGTCCGACCTCTCGGGTGACCTCTTCTATGACCGCCATGACCTCGTGCGGATCAGCCTTTGCAGCCATTTGTTCTGCCTCAATATCATGACGATTCCGGACGCCGGGACTGTCGCGCCGAAGCTCCTCTAGCAACTCAATAATTTTCCGCGTTTTTTGCTCGGTCATAAGTGTCGCTTCTAGCGACATCCGCTCCCGCAAATCCGCAAATCTGTCAGCACGACGTTGGCTTGTCAGAATCATAACCGCGATTATCAAGGCGGCGACAGTTAGCGCAAGCTCCATCCAGGCAAACGGTGGCGGATCAAGAGTCGCCCTTCCCAGAATGAAAGTGACCATGTTTGTGATCGCCCAAGCGATAGCAACAGTAATCAACCCTATGAGGAAGGCCGGACGTCCAACAAACATAGTCGCTCGATCCACAATTCTCTCAGCAAGGGTCGACTTGCGGTGATGCTCCTCATGCAGCAGCGCAATTGCTTGAATCGTTTCGGCAATGTGGGGCGGCACATCAATTGGCATTTCCAGCATTTGGGCTGGGACCTCGTGAACGTTGCTTAAAGTAACATTGGGGCCTGAGGAATGCTGCCAAAACTAGGCGGTCCAAAGACCGTCTATTCCGGGGAAAAGGCTATACAACTTATTGGCTCGGATCAGAGACGGATAATGATAATCTTTATCGGCATCCCACTTCTGATGGAAATACCAGTCATCGGGGTGCACATCAAACTTGATGCCCGGTTTGCGGGGGCGTGGCTTCAGTGTGCCAGCAAGTCGCGATCGCGGTTGCAGACCATGTAGGCAGATGCTGGCACGACGGTGGCAATTAAACCGCCTGGACCCATTAGCGTGGAAATGGCAGCGGCCGCCCCGCCAAGACTGGGATACAACGGTTGCTGGTTGCATTGTGCGGTAGGCGCAAAGAAGAAGCATTTGGAAGTCCGCGCTCTTTGATGCCTTTCGCGTCCGCCAATCCCCTGTATAGTCATTCCAGTCGCTGACCCCTTGGGGGTGCCGTGGGAATAGGCTGGGGCCAGCCAAGGACCAGGTCGGGGAGAATGCAATGGACGAATCAATTGAACGACGCAAACTGATTACGGCTGGCGCTGCTTTCGCCATGGTCGCGGCGTCTGCGAACCGCGCTACAGCGCAGATGTCAGCGCGTATCCCACCGCCAACCGGAGCTTGGGGTGCCAAGGTTTCAGTTCAGGACTATGTTGAAATCCAGCAGCTTTATGCCCATTACTGCCACGCTTTCGACACCGGCAACGCGGAAGCTATCGCCAACTGCTGGACCGAGGACGGCGAGATCACCCATGGCTTCGGCCCGGGACAGTCTGGCGCGGACCGCAAGCCAGCCAGGGGCTCCGAGATGGGCGTGGGTAACTCAGGTGGCACGCGCCATATGAATACTAATCTGGTGCTCACCAAGACACCGGAAGGCGCCAAGGGCTCGGTCTATCTTATAATGTACACGGCCAAGACAACGCCTGATTCCTATGTCGAGCTAGGAATTTATGACGACACGCTTGTCAAGACGGCTCAAGGCTGGAAGTTCAAGAAGCGAGTGCTGTGGCATGATGATGATGACATCTCGCCGTTCCGCGCCAAGCAGCGCGTAACTGGTAGCCGCCAGCCCACCTGAGACTGGTGGCTTGCGCCGAGAATGATTGCCAGCACTCGCGATCAACCGTTTTCGATTTAATATCACATGAGGGTGTGCGGCCTCTCTCGATCCAAAAAGGAATTTGCATTTCGGCCGCGACAGGAAGGAGGGCGTATTGGCCTACACTGTGAGAATTGGACCGCCCAACTAGAACAAAGCCGCACCGTAATCCATGTCGCACCGCGACATCGAATCTGACTGGACATTTAGGACGAATGGAGCGTCGGTCGGGTATGGGCGACGCGCCAAAACCTGTCTCTCTGCCGGTTTCGCCGGCGGCCCTTGCGGCCGACATTGAGCGATTGGCGCGGCTGCCGCTTGCCGGACTTCGAGCCGCCTGGCAGCGGGAGTTTCGGCGGGCGCCACCTAAGGGCCTGTGGCGCGATCTGTTGCTAAGGACGTTGGCGCAGCGGCTTCAGGAAAAGGCCTTTGGCGGCCACGACAAGGCCACGGAACGGCTTCTGGCCGAATATGGAAAGCAGGATAAAGGGCCAGCTGCTCAGAGCAGGCTCAACAAGCGGCTCAAGACCGGCACGGTCTTGGTGCGCGACTTTGGCGGCGTCCGCCATACCGTGACCTTGGCGCCGGAAGGATTCATTTGGCAGGAGCGGGCCTATTCGAGCTTGTCTGCTATTGCCAAGCTCATCACCGGCACCAACTGGAATGGGCCTAAGTTCTTTGGCCTCCGGGAGACCCGGCCCAAAGCCAGTTTGGATGATCAGACGAGGGCGGCATGACGGAGCGGCCCAAAACCGTCCGGTGTGCCATCTACACTCGAAAGTCGACTGAACATAATCTGGACCTAGAATTCAATTCCCTCCACGCCCAACGAGAGGCATGCGAGGCGTACATCAAAAGCCAGTTGAATGAAGGCTGGCGACTGATTCCTGAAAGCTATGACGATGGCGGGATCTCTGGTGGATCGCTGGAGCGGCCAGACCTGCAACGGCTTTTGGCCGACATTGCAGCCGGCAAGGTCGACAATGTGGTGGTCTACAAAGTTGACCGGTTGACCAGGAGCCTGATGGATTTCGCGAAACTGGTGGAGCTCTTCGACCGGCATGGAGTGTCCTTTGTCTCGGTCACGCAGGCCTTCAACACCACCAACAGTATGGGAAGATTAACGCTTAACGTCCTTCTTTCCTTTGCCCAATTCGAGAGGGAAGTGATCGGCGAACGAGTCCGGGACAAGATCGCTGCCTCCAAGCGCAAGGGCCTCTTCATGGGAGGCAATATTCCCCTGGGCTATATCAACATCGACAAGAAGCTGGTCATCGTCCCGAAAGAAGCGGACCGGGTCCGCTGGATCTATGGCCGTTATTTGGAACTGGGCTCTCTTGGCGCCCTACTCGAAGAGATGAACCGGCTGGATATGCGGAGTAAGGCCTTCACGCTGGCTGACGGCACCAAAAGAGGAAACGTGCTCTTCGGAAAGGGCGCCTTAGCCTATCTCCTGAAGAACCACTGCTATGTGGGGGAGATTGTCCATCGCGGAGAAATCCACCCCGCCGACCACAAGCCCATCATCAACCGAAATACCTTCGACGCTGTCCAAGCCTCCTTGGCCGCTAAGGCCGTCCCCCGGAAATCCGCTCCCGTACGTTCCGATTTCCTGCTGGCGGGTCTTCTCTATGATAGTGCCGGCAACCGGATGACGCCTTCTCACAGTCGCAAGAAGGGCGTGCGCTACAGATATTACGTCTCCCAGGCCATCCTGCAGTCGCGCAAAGACACGGCTGGGGAAGTATTTCGGGTCCCGGCCCCAGACATCGAAGCCTTGATCGAACGCCTGATCCGCGACCGCTGTCCCGGCGCCCGACAGGACCTCAGAACTCTGATCGAGGCCCAAATCGCCAGGATCACCGTCCAGTCCACATATATAGAAGTGACTCTCCAAACGCCTAAGCAGGGCATTGGTCCTGATAGCGCTGATGTAGACGTCGATAACACATCCTCGAATCAGCAGATCATGAGGCTAATTTGGTCCAAAAAGCCCTTTAGGGCGGACAAGGGCGTGGCATCCGAGCCGTCTCCGTCGCTGGAGGACGCAGACAAGGCGAAGGAGGCGGCACTCCGGGCCATCGGAAGATCCCGGCGTTGGGTGGCCCGGCTCCTGGCCGGCGATAGCCTCGCCGCCATCGCCCACGCCGAGGGCAAAGGCGAGCGCCAAATTCGATCGCTGCTGCCGTTGGCGTTCATGGCGCCGACGGTTGTGAAGGACATCATCACGGATCGCTTCCCGAGCATGAGCGTGACGGAAACGGCCAAGCAGGTGCCATTGGTCTGGCCCAAAAAAGCCGTCGACGACGTGCAACTCGGATGATAATTCCGGGGTCGAATGCAGGAGGCATAACTATCAATTGAGCCAACAAGTACTATCGAAAGCCGAACTGGAACGCGTGGTGCTGTCCAACTTGAGGATGTTGCCCGGATGTCAGCACATTGAGCATGTTCTGGTCGTTGAAAGGCCCGGCCCTCGGCGCAATTGGGCCGTGATCGAAATCGAGCCACCGCTGTCCACCGCTGCTGACAATGCCGCGCGGAACGCAATTTCTGCATTGCAGCGGGAATTTCTTCTATCGCCCTAGAAGCGTCACGTCAGTGCAGGGATGCCTGCTTTGAAGGAATAGCGGACACCGACGCACCCACGACCAGCGCACAGACTGCCGCTTTATGGATACGCGTCGCGGATTGACCTTCCTACCGGCGCGACGCGGGGGCGGGCAGTTTTGTCGGGGCCATCGTGCCCGGCCCCAACCCACTGGAACGAAACAGGAATAGTTTGAACTGCAAGCAATTTACCTACCATATGTCGAGGGGGTTACCCGCGCTCTATTGACGCAGATGATGATGGGCGTGTATATTGTGTTTGAAGGGGAGGGAGACACCAGAGCGATCTGGTGCTCCCTTTTTTCGTCCGGGGGCACGCAATGGCCGCGACTGCATCGAATTCATCACTGAAGGACAGCAACGCGAAGACTCTCTTCGCTCTGTTGGCGCTGAATATCGCCGCATTTTATCTGCTGTCGCATGCCGATGCCATTGCCGTGGGCAATTGGAACAAGCTGGCCAACGGCTGGATGACAATCCTTCCGGCCGGCGTCGGTGTCGCGCTCACCGGCCTCATTAATTCGCTGGTCAGCAGCGACACCAAAGCCAGGCTGGTCTTCATGCGGTGGCACAATCCGCTTCCGGGCAGCGAAGCCTTCACACGGCATGGCCCGAACGATCCCCGCGTGGACATGGCCGCACTGGCGGCCAAGCATGGTCCGCTTCCGACTGGCGCCAGGGAGCAAAACGTTCTCTGGTATCGACTGTATCGGGCGGTGAGCAAAGAACCGGCTGTCGAACAAGCCCACCGTCATTTCTTGTTTTCGCGCGATTACGCTTTCATGTCGCTGGTGATGGTGGCCGCCCTCGGCGCCGCGGCTGGATATTTCATTCGGCCCATTTCAGCCTTGGAAATCTATGCGCTCCTGCTGGTGGTCCAGTGGGGAGTTGCCACACGCGCAGCGAATGTCGGCGGCCATCGATTTGTAAAAACCGCGCTCGCACTGAGCGCTGCCAGCTAAAACGGAGATTGATATGCAAATTGAAATTTTCGACGTGGGCCATGGCCATTGCTCCGTTGTGACCGCCCCAAATGGGACTCGTCTCATGTTGGATTGCGGAACGCGCTGGGGCGACAATGATTTTTGGACTCCATCGCTGCATTACTTCGGCCAAGGATTTCCAGTACTCGCGCCCCTCAACCTGGATGAAGATCATCTCGCCGATTTTGGCGGAATGTTGAAAAACTGCGGTGTCAAGACGGTCTTCACCAACCTTTCCATCGGACCACGGGAATTCATCGAGATGAAGAGCGCCGGAAGGGGCGTCGGCGCAGACGCGTACCTGGCTTGGCTGTCGGCGCCGAAGAGCTATGGCATGGCCCCGTCCATAGACTTCGGCCCCGTGCAAATTCGCGCATACAACAATGCATATGGCGCTCAATTCAAGAAAAGCAACGACCTCAGCCTTGCGGTATTTGTACAATACGGCAGTTTCAAAATCCTCTTTGCTGGAGATCTGGAAAATGCGGGTTGGTGCGGATTGTTGGCCAACCCTTCTTTTGTCGCGGAGCTTCATGATGTTTCTGTCTTCGTGGCTTCTCATCATGGCCGGCGAAACGGCTGCCACGAAGCTCTGTTCAAACTGATGGCACCAGCGATTATCGTCATTTCAGACGACGAAAAGCAGCATGAGACGCAGGAGACGCATGCCTGGTATCACTGGCGGTGCACCGGCATCCCCGTCATGCAGGCCCCCACGCGCAAGCGGCACGTTTATACGACTCGCAGCGACGGCAATATGAAAATTGACGTGCAAGCCAATGGCAACTGGCTGATCAGTCATGGGCTCGTTGTGCGCAGCTGGCCGAAGGAGCAGAAGTCGGCCGCAAAGACGTTGCTCGGCTAATAGCAACGGCGAAAGGCCATCGACAACATGGAAGAAAATGAAAAGCCCGAATCTGGCTTTCACAACTGGGATCCCGTCGGCGCAGTCGGTGGGGAAATATTTTTAAGTGGTCACGCAAGCACGCCACGAAATCGGTTACGCAAGACTTAGCGGCAGCGGGCTGGCGAGCAATGGCGGGTGTGCCGAAGAACCGATACGTTGCGCTTTATTTCAGGGGCGGCTCTGTTGGTGATTTTGAAGGCTCGGCAGCATACTATTTGGAAGATGACCTCTGGCACGTTGCGGAGTCTAAAATGATCTTCACCGGCGTTGACCAAGCGGTTGCGTAGAAACGTTGGACTAAGCAAACACTAACCGCCGAACCGCAACCGCCGAAAGGAAGGCGGGGTTAGGACGGCGAAACAGACAGGGCGCATGTCGCGCTGCGACAGCAACTATGGCAAAGATGACGCCGGCCCGCGATGCTAGTGGCATCGATAAGCGTCCGCCGCTATTGAAAGAGGGTCCTTGTCTTTGCGGCGAAATCTCTAGACCCCGACAAGGGCCGTCTAGATGGGCACAATGGATCAGATGATAGGAATAGTGGGCGCGTTTGGCGCAAAGTTCTCAAACTCTGTCCTGGTCAGGAGTTTGGCTTTGCACATAGCATCGGCGGTATGCAACGGCCGCCACCGGCCAGCTTTGAGCCGGAAAGCCTGATCATCGTCGAAAATGACCGGCTCTTCCTCAAGGTAAGCATAACGGATTCTTCCAGCCATTTGTCGCCCTCGGCTGTGATGTAGGACCGCAAACCAGGGCCTTCAACGGGGTGCGACCAATTGCGCACTGATCCGGAAGGTATGGCCGTTAAGCAGCCAGCAAATAGGGTACTGAGATGGCATCAATATTATCCGCGCTTGGAAAAGTCGGGGAGGAAAGGTTCTTCCCGAGTCAGGAGAACCAGTCTGACGCCCTCACAGCAGAGTTCAGCATCTTCGCATTCCAGAAGCTCTTCGAGCGCCATCATGACGGCATCGACCTGATCATCATATCGGGTCTCCGGAAAACTGAATAATTCTTGGCTGAAATCGGCAAGCCAGGGCGCATCTGCTGGCAAATAGAAATGCCCAGACTCAAATCGCATGATCACGCGCTCAAGCCGGGTTCTCTTGTCTAGCTTGGGTTGGCAGCCCGATAAGTAATACCGGCCCTCTCGGTTGATTTCCTGCCGGACGCTTTCGCCCAATCCGGTCGTTTCAATGATTATTTGGGTGGGTTTCCATTGCTCAAATATGTCCAGCAGATTGCCTTTAATCTGCAGACCACTCCAATGGCCGCGCCGCACATCAAGACCATAAACGTCGCGCCCGGTGACCCCCAGCACCGCGATGGCGGTGTCTGCGAATTCTCTCCAAAATTGTATTCAGGATCGGCCGGAAGCGGCTTTCGAACATCCCAAATATCGCAACGTTGCGCGCTTCTTATCACTCGTGCAGGTGTATTGCCCCGATTTCTGATCTGCATGCGCAGCGTTGGGATACTCCCAGCCATAAACTCCAAGCCGCCGTGGTGAGACATTTGGATGTAGGCCCGCTCAGTAGACTTATAATGTTCTCCGGCTCTGTCAGTGCTGCGCCACAGCGTCAATGTAAAGAACCCGATGGCAATCGTAGCGAAGGCCGTGATAGCCGGCCCATACTGGTTAGTCAGACCGATGAATCGCGAGAAAAAAAACGCGACGACATTATAGCTTGGGCAATTTGCTGGGTGGGGGTTATCTGCGTTCTCGCATATGTGTGCGTAGCCGGGCTCGAGAAATGAGAGCAAGAAAATCAGAAATGTCGCACAAGCAACAACAAGAAGAACTTTCATCTGACGTTCGTTCAGCTTGATGCAACTGCTCAACATCCTTTAATCGCCTCTCCGAAATATCGGCTGCGTCTTAAGCCGTTTCCCATTTCCAGTCAGCTTTACAATATCGGCAGTGTACCAAAGGGTAGCGTCTCAGTTTTAATTTATTTGAGCGACAAAAGGGATTTTTTTGCATAATGCGTTCTCGACGGATTCGGATTATGCCAAACCGCTGCCGTCCCGAGCGATGAGTGCGTTGTCAAAGTCTGCTTTTATGGGCAAAGCAGACGAAGTCTTGCCAATGCTCTATAGCTGCCACTGTCGTTAAGCTGAAGTATTCGCTCCCTTGGAATAATTTCAGAGCCGCCTTCTATTTTGTGCGGGTGCGTTTGAGCGGCGGCTTCCGACCCACCGGTAAGGGTCGCGGCAATTTTGCTCCGGCTGGAGGCTCGCGAAAAAACTCCGCGAGCGGCACATCCAGCACTGATGCCAACCGGTCCAGCAAATCGAGAGTGGCATTGCCTCGCTTCCGCTCGAGTTCGCTCACGTAAGCCCGATCCACGCTGGCATCCGCAGCTAAGCGCTCTTGGGGCACCCCCTTGAGCAATCTTAACCTTTTTACGTTCCATGCGACTAAAGATCGCCCATCCATACTGGCAAGCGACCATTAGATAGGCTATAAACCCACTGGATATGGCCTACATAAAGTCGGCTAGGCGGGGTTGGCGATGAAATCTATAGCGACGGTGGCCGTCATCTTGGCGGTCGGGGTTTCGGGCTGCGCGGGGCCACTGGTACGGCCCAATCCGGTTACTTTTGAGTCCAAGATCGGGCATGTGACCGACTGGCAGGCGCTGGCGGACCGATCGGTGGACCGGTTTGCCGCAACGCTCCATGCGGCGCCACCCAACGTGTATGTGGCACCCGGCGCGGCCGATATGCCGTTTGCCACTACGTATCGCAAATTCGTGGAGATGGCCTTGATGAAACGGGGCTATCCGGTGGTGGAAACCGCCACGGAAGCGGTCGTGCTGAACTTTGACGTACAGACCTTCCTCTACGGCAATGGCAATCAGAAATACCCGGTTCAGTACGCGACCTTCTGGACGACGGTGGGGGCGATCGGCACCCAGCTTCGCGATGTGTCAAGTGTCGATACCGGGACGGCCATGGGGCTAGCAGCCGGGCCAATCATCGACTTGTTAGCTTCCTTAAATGAAACCACAAAGGCGGAAGTCTTGCTGACTGTAACGGTATCCGATGGTACGCGGCTGCATTATCTGGATTCGGAAGCGGTTTATGTCCAGCCCTCAGATCTGCCTTTCTACTGGAGCCAACTGCCCCAGGCGACACCGCAGCCAATGCGGCCCGGCCTAACCACGGTTTCGCTGCCGGTCACCAGCGCACGTAACTGAGAGGACAGGCTATGGCCATCAGATATTCGCTCACCTTGGGCTGCTTAGCGATGATGCTTTGGAGCCAAGGAGCCATATGCCCGGCTATCGCCCAGGGACAGTCCCAAGCCACACCGGGTGCGGCGGCGCCTGCTGGAGAGGAAAGGGAGCTCGGAAAACTAATCTACCTCGGAGCCCAGGCGGCGGCCGACCGGGCAGGGGTGCTGACCAAAGACAGACCGATCGTGGTGGCGACCATTGTCTCCATCGATGACTATAATAAGTCGTCCACCTTCGGCCGGCTCGCCTCCCAATTAATCTCCAATCGGCTATCCCAGAGAGGCTATCTGGTTAAGGACGTTACCTATATGCGAGCGCTCAGCGTGAAGCCCGGCACCGGCGAATTGGTGCTGAGCGAAGACGCTTCAAAACTCAGCACTACAGTCAACGCCCAAGCCGTCGTGGCCGGCACATACGCTGTAGCCGGTAGGGAGATCTACCTGAACATCCGGCTTCTCAAGCCAGATGATGGTGAAATCCTTTCCTCCGCCGATGTGGTGATTCCGCTGGACCATAACAGCGAGACCCTAGTCGCGAACGCCAACTAGGGGTCAAGTCGCGATCACCGATTTGAAAATTGATCAAAATTCCACTGGTCTTCGATGGATTCATACCGAAAAGTTAGCCCAGACAGATCTTGGTACCAGGATTCGCATTCCAGAAGATCTTCTAGCGCTATGATGACGGCATCAACCTGATCGTCGTAACGTGTCTCGGGAAAGCTGAGTAGCTCTTCGCTGAATTCGGGAAGCCAGGGCGCATCTTCCGGCAGGAAGAATTGCCCGCTCTCAAATCGCATGATCACGCGCTCAAGCCGTGTCCTCTTGTCAAGCTTGGGCTGGTAGCTCGACAAGTAGTATCGGCCGTCCCGGTTGATTTCCTGCCGGACGCCTTCGCCCAGCCCGGTCGTCTCAATAATAATTTGGGTGGGATTCCATTGCTCAAATATGGCCACCAGATTGTCTTTAATCTGCAGACCGCTCCAATGGCCGCGCCGGACATCGAGACCATAAACGTTGCGTCCGGCGACTCCCAGCACCGCAATGGCGGTGTAGTCATTGTGAGGTCCGTCCTTACCCGACGGATCGCAGGTCACATAGATTTGGCGGAACTGGTCACGTGATGGTGGCTGCTTGTACCACTTTATCCATTCACGTTTTATCCTATTACCCTCCGCGGGGAGGGGATTTTGCTGATATTGCGCACTGAAAATGTAAGTCGTATGCATTTTTCGTGACTGATCGAGCGCCTCCAGCGTATCCCAATTGGGCTGTAATAGGTCGTCCTTGCGGCGGTGGTGCTTAGCGCCGCCGCCGAGATCGAATATTTCATCCTCGACGGCAATCGCTGGAAAGACCAAAGACGGCCAGCCGTTCTCAATCAGCATTCCCGCCAAATCGTCCATGTGCAGCCTTTGCATGGAAAGAACAACGGGGCAGTTTATTGGCCGATTGCGCCGTGAGTAGAGTGTGTCGCGGAACCAATCATTGACTGTACGAAGGGCCACTGCAGACGTGGCTTCACCGGCCTTCATAGGATCATCAATGACAATGAAATCAGCACCGCGTCCCGTGAGAGTGCCGCCCACTGAGGTCCAATAACAGCCGCCGCCCTGAATTGTTTCGTACTCCGTTTCCGTGGATTTGCGGACCTCCGCCAGTTCTCCGCGGGACAACTGAATGACGAAGTCGCTTTCCACCAACACCCTAAAGTCACGCCCACCCTTTCCGCTAAGGCGGTCAGCATAGGACGCGACAATAACCTCCATGCTGGGGTCACGAGCGAGAAGCCAGGCGGGGAGGCAATTTGAAACAATGAATGTTTTCAAACTGCGCGGCGGCATATTCAGAACAAGGTGCTTGGGCTTGCGGCCTTCCACCATCTCCTGGATATAGTGACAGACAGCGTCGATATGCCAATTAGGGTTCAGCTTCTTTCCCGGATAGAGGATCTCAAACGCTTTGTGAACGAAAGCGGCAAAGCAAAGTTTATATAAGAGGTCCATTGGATTTATCGCCATGGTCATTCTTTCCTCCGTCGCGGTTCAAGATGTTCTGCAAATAGGGCCAGTATTTGCGCAGCAGTTCGATATCGCTGGCATCGATCGTCATGTCCGGCTGGCGCTGCAAATTCGCGGCCTGGCGCTCAAGGGCACTGATGTCCTGAATGGCGCGGAGATTTCCCTTTAGCCCTTCGGCAACAAGAGTCTTTGATAGGGCGACTCTTTTGCTCATCTTTTTGCGGACGCCGCCATTTTCTCTGAGGTAAACATTGCCCTTCAGTTCCTGGTTGAGCGCGATGGCAATATTTTGGGAGCCCTTGGGGCGGCCATTGGGATTGCCCGATTTTCCCTTCTTGAATCGCGACTTTTTGGGTGGTTTGTTCTTACCGATTCCGTACTTCCTCATGGCGGCTCCCTTTAGCGATCAGGAACGTCGGAGGTTGACGACAGACGTTCCTTCATTTGTGCAAACGTCCGACTTTCCAGCACATTGGGATCCTAAGCTTAGAATTCCACGTGGACAAGTTGTCGCG